>FYBJ01000258.1_pt1 | contig 42456 bp, 69 predicted proteins | sample 1134611 | NCBI WGS metagenome assembly FYBJ01 (sample SAMEA104116008, study PRJEB20421) | marine metagenome | isolation source: marine
AGCGGCAGCTCGCCGTAAGCCGGGCACATCACGGTGCCTTTCATGAAGACACCTCGCACGATGTCCTCGACGGCCTGCATGTCGCCCTTATAAGTGCGGCCCAGAACGGTGCTCACCAGGGCCGCGCTGCGGTCGAGCGCGCGGGCCACCTTGTTCTGGCTGGACCGGTCGCAGGCATCGGCAAGGGCGGCGACCCAGTCGGGCATCTCGGCACCCCATGCGTCCAGGGCTTTGTCGCGGGCGCTCATGACCGGTACTCCGGACTGGTGGGCACAAAGCTGCGCTCGTTCGGATCGAAGACACCCGACACGCGTTTGACCACGGGTGCGCGGGGCCCGGTGTTGCCGATCAGCTGATAGACCGCCTCTCGCACACCCGGCTGTGCCGTCACGCGCACCTTGAGGTAGCCCGCCGACATCAGCGCCCGCGCATAGACGCGCGCCTGGTCAATGGTGACCTCGACCCCACCGGCATTTGCATGCGCCGCCAAATCGGTGGGGGAGAACTGCCGCAGACGCCGCATCACGGTCCACATGTTGCCCTCGGGCGAGCTGGTGGGGGTGAACCCTTCGATCGGGCGCACCGCGTCCGCCGGGCTGTACACCATCGGCTTGCCGAACGGACGCTCGACGACACGCGCCTTGCCCTCCAGTTCCCACGTCCGGCAATAGCCGCGCGCAGTCTCTCGCTTGACGCCGGTCAGGTCCGCGACCTGATCGACGGTAAAGCTGGGCAGGCTCTTGACCTTCTCCCATGCCTGCTCACGCATACTCATGCCCGTGCCCTCCGCTCCATCGGCACGATGGCCGAGGGCGACTGACCAGGCAGCTTGCGCCGCACCGGTGGCTGGCCCGTGGCGAATGCCCGATCCCCCCAGAAGGCGCGGTCCGCATCCTTGCGCCCGGCTCGGCGCGCGGCTTCCTGCGCAGTGGCAAGGTTGGTGGCGACCCGCCGGATCGACCCGCCAGAAGCCTCGACGATGGCCTGCAGAAGATCCTCATGCACGGTGATCGAGCGGGCATAGATCGAGGCAAGCTCGCGCGCGTCCGACACGTTGCAGGCCAGCGCCGGTTCCCAGGCAAGCTGGCGGTTGTGGATGTTCTCCCAACGCGTCAGGTCCTGCGGCAGGTTCTCCTCTCCGACGAGGATCACCGTGGTCTGGCAGCTCTCGTAGATGTCACGGACCAGCTCGATGGCATTGCGCTTCAGAAGGTACTGCGCATCATCGACAATGAACGGCCTGTCCGTCACCGCCAGATGCGATCCGACCTGGTCAACCATGTGCGCGATACGGCGCACCGGGTTGAGACCCATTTCCGTCATGCAGGCCTGCATGAAATCGCTGGCTGTCCAGCAGCTTTTGACCTCGACGCAATAGGCCTGGTACTCGTTTGCGGCGAAGGTGACGGCGCTGGTCTTGCCCCAGCCTGACGGACCATAGAAGGTCGCCATGCCGGGCAGGCCCAGTGTCCGTTCCTTGACCCGTTCCACCAAGGCGGTAAGGGCTGCTACGTTCCTCAAGGGAGCGATTGAGGGAACCATCTGCTCAACTCCTGTCTGTTGTTGTTGATTTCAGTTTCGAGAACATCCGGTGGAACCCGTCGTACTCGCTCGATTGCGTGTACTCGGCGAGCCACGCCTCATTGGCCTCGGTCAGAGGATAACCTTCGGCTTTTGCCTTCAGGAAACCCTGTGCTCGTTCGTACTGCTCGCGGGGATCATCGTCCTCGTCGGGCGTCTGCGCTGCGCGCCGATCGGCAAGCCGGATCATCTGCGCCTGCAGCCGCTCTTCGGTCTCGGCATCAAGCTCGGCCTGCGCCACGCGGGCCGATTTGGGCGCAGCCTTGTGCGGCTTGGCCATCTGGACAACTTTGGCCTCTGGGAGTTCTTCCGGCGCGTCTTCTGCGACAGCATCTAGGCGCGCTGCGATCTCGGCCGCGCTGAGTTCCCGCTCTGCCTGCGCCAACTTGCGCTCAGCCCGTCTGTAGGCATTGCGCTTGCGATTGTAGGTGTTCGCGTCTTCGACGTTGCCGAACCCACCTTCCTCCTGCAACTCGAGGAACCCGAGATACCCGCCATCGAGATCGTAGACCTCAATTCCCTGATAGAGATCATCAGGGTCGAACCTGACCACAACCTTCTGGCCCGCGATGTTCGCCGCCCAGGGTGACCAGTAGCGCGATTTGTAAAGCGTGATCTCGCCGTTCTTTGAATGTGCCTTGATGCCCTCGGCGCGCAGCAACCAGAGACGGCGCTGCTCGTCGGTGGCCTTGCGGATCGGCGCGGTCTTGTAACCGGCGTTGAACACCTCGTTGAACGACTTGCCCATGGCAACTGGGCTACGCCGGTCGGGCCGCGCATTGTGCTTGGCCACCTCGCGGTCAAGGACCTTGCGAAACTCCTCAAGCGGAATTGCCCTGTCTCGGTAATTTTCCGGCTTGGCATCGACCTTGTGACCGGTATAGGCCCCCTCGAAGGCGGGGTGCTTGGCGATCCGATCGCACAGGTCACGGAACGCCCGCTCGATCGGCTTGGACTGCCCGGAATACGGCGTGGCCCATTTGATCTCGATCCCCATCAGGATCAGCAGGCCGGGGATATCCTCGTCGGTGATCTTGAACCGGAACCGGGTCGGCGCACCGCCCGTCATGGCCTTGGCCGCGAACTCGCGCCCGTTGTCCATCAAAGCTTGTTGCGGAATGCCGTAGCGCTGGACAAGGTCACCAAAGGCAACCTGCACCGTGTGGCTGTTGGCCGTCACATCCAACCGGTAAGACAAAACCTTGCCGGAATAGACATCGGAGTAGAACACACCTTGCGGGCGGATCGGCGTCTTCTCACCCGGCCACTCCACGAAGACATCGAATTTGTGATAATCGCCCTGGACGCATTCCAGCGGCACCATGGCGGACTTGTCCCGTGTCTGGTGAGGATAGAACCTTTTGAGCGCGTGCTCACCTTTGCGGTGGTAAATCTCGGTGGGCTTGGAGACGGTTGCCTTGTAGTGACGCCGCACCTGGTGGATCGGGGGGATCGGCACGCCTTCTTTTTTTGCCCAGTCACAGGTCCAGTCGTAGCAGGCTGTCAGAGGCGGCTGCGACGGGCTCAGGAACGCGCTCTTCACCATCTCGAAGAACTCAGGATTGATCTCCGCCTTGCGCGACTTGCGCTTGGCCACTTGGTGGCGCGGGACGAGATAGGGCAGCCAGTCTTCTGACGGCACACCCATCACGAAATCATGCCAGTTCCAGATGGTCCGGGCGCTGACGCCGATATCCTTGGCGACCTCGTCCGTGGCATCGAACCGGGTCAGGCCCGCATTCACCAGTGCATCGACCGACCTGAGCGCCTTGAACCGGCGCTGCGCTTCCTGCTTGGCATTGTCCTTGACCTGCGCATAGACCGACCACGCATCGGCAGATGATATCGGGGTCTTCTCCGGCGATGGCGCAGGCTCTCCGGCTTGCTTCGACAGCTTCAGCCGCGCCCGCATCGGCAACAGCGACCAGTGGTATTCAAGGCCAGCCCCGACCGCCTTGCGGCGGCGGACCTTGCCCTTCACGGTGTCCCAGCCGTCACGTTTGGCCATCAGATTGACGCCGCGCTTGGTGTTCGGAACATCCGGCAGACCGGACGCGGCCAACTCAGCCGCACTCCACCAAAGCTGATCGGGCTCACGCATCGTCGCCCTCCGCAAGCCCGTCCACCAGCTCCTGCAGCTCGGTCTGGATCTGGTCTGCAAAGGCTTCAAGGAACCGGGCGCGCGCGGCTTTGGGTGCGCGCTTCCACGCATCGCTGAGACGCGTAAAGGCTTGCTCGGTTTGGTTTGTGGGGGCTGGGGCTGTGCCAGTTTCGGCCTTCCACGCTTTGCGCGCGGCCTTCGCCTTCTTGGCCTCACCCGCCACCAGCGACTTCACGACAAAGTCACGCTCCTCGATCTCGGTGATCGCAGATAGCTCGGAAAGATCGTCCAGTGTGATGCGGCGGGGAGCCTTCTCCAGCGCTTCCGCTTCTGCGGCGGTCAAATCCCGACCGAATTTGACGTATCTTTGTACGCTTCTCTTGGACAGACCCCGCGCCTCGGCCACTAAATCAGCAAACGACAAATCTGTCGCTTGCTGACCTTGCCGTGCCAACCCACCCGCCGTTCCGGCCCCTGTTCCGGGATGCAACTTCACATAGGCGTCGTGACGCAGCGCAAGGCTGCGCGCCAGCGCCACCGGCGTCAGGTCCGCCTGCGAAACATTGGCATCCACTTCGAGGAACCGCGCCTGCTGCTTCGAGCAGGTCCAGACCCGGGCAAGGATGGTGTCAAGGCCAAGCCGCTTGGCGACCTCCAGTCGATGCGCTCCGTCGATCAGCTCGTACCCGTCCTTGTCCTTCCGGACATGGATCGGAGTGGTGAACCCGCCCTGGTCCTCATAGGACATCATCAGGACCGAGATCGCCTGATCCGAAACGAAACGGGTGCGCTCTCCGACTTTGATTGCAGCCACGTCTATGGCTTCGATGCGCGCGTTGTCAGCCATGCTTCGGCTCCTTTTCGAGGCGGTAGTGCCAGCGCGGCTTGCCATCGGCATCGCGGCGCTGTTCGCAGGAAATCTCGCAGCCGTTCTCGCGCAGCTCGCCGATCACGGAATTGACCGCGCAGACGCCGGTGCGGATGATGATGTCTCGGGTGGTGACGGTGCCGTCACCCCGGCCCCGCGCGCCCTTCAGGTAGCGGAACACCTTCTGCAGGTTCGCATTCTTGCTGAGCTTCCGGTGCTTCATCCCGCCACCCCCAAATGTGGTGGTTGTTGACTCAGAAGCCGCATCGTGTGGTATATTTGCGAAGCTGACGGGTGTTTGCCGCACCCGCCAGCCTCTGACGACCCCAATTGAAACCAGCAATCGGAGCCGATCTCGATGTCTGAGAACGAACGTGAAAAAGATGCGTCAATCTGGCTGACGGAAAACCTGTTTGGTCTAAGGGAATTGACCCTTTTGTCGGTCGAGCATTTCGCACGAGAAATGGAGTATCTCGAACTGTTTTGCGGAACGGTTACGATGCCGAACCCACCGCCCACAGATGCAGAATTTGACGAAGTCATACGCACCCTCATTCCACGCGATCGAGAGGCTTACGGAACCGAGAATTGGGTTTCGGATCACACCGAGAGACAAAGGGGTATTGTTGGTTACACAGCCAACAAACTTGTTCAGATGACCCAGCACACGGACAATTATCAGGCGAATGGCGAAGGTCCACGATGGGTTCTCGCTCCCCGCGACTGGCAACAGCGGATGATTTTCTGCCTTGAGCTTGGGGTTGTCCCGTTTGCTTGGCTGGCATTTGCTCAACCCCGCCTTTTTGGGGAGACGATTGCGGCCCAGCAGTATTCCAAGATTTAGGCTTTCCGACTTCCTGAAGGGTCGCCAGTAGCTTGCCAAAAAAGCTCATTGCAGCACTCCTGCGCTCACGGTGAGAACGATGATCGTGGCGACGAGACAAATCCCGCCGATCGCATCCCCCACCAGACTGTCTGAAATCCGCGCCTCGATGACGCCGGTGCGGATGATGATGTCTCGGGTGGTGACGGTGCCGTCACCCCGGGCCCGCGCGCCCTTCAGGTAGCGGAACACCTTCTGCAATGTCGCGTTCGTGCCCAACTTCCGGTGCTTCATGCCGCCAACCCCCACATCTCGTGGCTGTTGACACCAGACGCACAACGGGCGGTATAGTGCGGCAGCTGACAGGCGCGCCAACGCCTGCCAGCCCCTACGACCCCAATTGCCAGAACCAAATGGAGACGATCTCGATGTCCAAAAAGGATGAAACCCTTGCCGCCAAGGTGCGGCGTCAAACCGATGAAATGGGTGAAATGATGTGGCGAAACGCGATAGCGGACACTGTTTTGAAGATGCTCGAAACAGGAACCGATGTAACCAAGGCAAACCTCAAGTCTGCGCTGGAAAGCGGCGCGATAGATGAAGGCAAAACGACCATTGAGCGCGCTGTCTTCATCGGCGCACTGAAAGCACTCGACGGCAATCCGCCGTACTGAACCAATCCGCAGGGGTGCAGCACTCATTGCAGCACCCCCGCGCCCACGACCACGATGATGGTCATGACGGCGACACAAATCCCGCCGATAGCGTCCCCAATCAGACTGTCTGAAATCCGCGCCTCGATCCGCTTGGCCGCGCGCAGGAACTGAACCACCCGCAACATCATGCGACCCTCCGGCTTTTCGCCTTCGCCGCCGATGGGCGCGGGATGTCAGACGGCCATTCAAGGTCAGCCGGCCAGTTGTCGTCAAACCAGGTGATTGCGCGCTCCATTCGCTCGGTCGTTGTGCGGTGAACTGGACGCCCATGTTCGTCGGTAATTCCGAGGCGGCGATACGTGTCGCCGCTCCCAGTCGCTTTGCGAGAAACTGTACTTTCAGCTCTTCCCGTGCCCGCGGCGAAGACCTGTGTCAGCTTGAGGAATGATTTGATTGTGCTGCCCATAACACAGATAGTTGTGTCACTCTTAACACAATACGTCAACATGAAAACGTGCTACGTGTCACACATGACACGATTCGGAATTGACCAACTTGTTGAAGCTGTGAGGTCCGGGATCCGGGAGAACGGTTTACGCCCATATTCAAGGCAACTGGGCGTTCCGGTTGGCGTTGTCAGGAGTGTTGCGGAGGGCCGCGACCCATCGTCGTCAACCGTGTCGAGAATTGCTCAAGCGCTCGGCTTTGTGTTCTATATCGGACCTCCAAGCGAATTCTCGGAGGGCCAAAAACTCAGCCCCGAGTGGCAGTTCTCGGACACCGAAACACTTCAGCACGTCGGCTTTGCCAAATGCGGGATCGACGGATGGGCCGATGCAACACACGTCGCAACACCGCTCCCGGCTCCCGAAGGGTTGAACGATCCCGACGCCTTCTACGTCACAGCCAAAGGTCAATCGATGCTACCCGAAGGTATTCGTGACGGCTGGCTTTGCCTGGTCTCACCAGCTACGGAATACCACGAAGGTGATCGTGTCTGGCTTATGGACCGACTTGGCAAACAATCGCTCAAAAGGTTGGTGCGTCAAACTGATAAATCATTGATCCTCAGGGGCTGGCAACCGCTTCTGGATCGCAAGCAAGAAAGTTTTGAGGATGAACGCTTTTTGTCTAGTCTGGAGGTCGTTCATTCTGTTGTCGCTGTCTTTCGGCGGACCGAGGAGGGATTCGAGTTCGTTCCAGATCCTGCGATCGAGCCGACGCCAATCGAAAAGCCAAGCGACGAGTTGGCGCGCATCCGTCTACATGATGTCCAGGCATCGGCCGGACCAGGGCAGCTCGCCAGCGATGGTCGGATCCTGTCCGAGATCGGCTTTCCCGTCCGCTGGCTCGCCCGTCATGGCATCTCACCTTCTAAGGCCGCATTAATTCATGTCGAGGGCGACAGCATGAGCCCAACTATCGCAAGCGGCGCGATGGTCCTCATAGATCACAACCGAACGACTCTACGCCGCCGCCGCATTTACGCATTTCGAGACGGCGACGAGCTCTATGTGAAGCGCCTTGAAAAAGCGGGTGACCATATCATTGTTTTGAGCGACAATCCGGACCACGAGACGCGCTTGCTCTCGGGCGTTGATCTGGATGGGTTCGCGCTCCTCGGTGAGGTCGTATGGTCTGGACGGGATTGGAGCTAAAATGAAAACCAGAATTTGCGATGCTATCGTCACATACTCAACTCTGATCTTGTCTCTTTTTTCATTCACTTCTGTGCTGGCGGCAGACACAGTTGCGGACGTGTTTACGCCGGCGGACGCTGAGATGGCACTCATCGAACACCGTCTTTCCGAGCGGATGCTCGACCCTAGCAGCACAATTGTGTCCGACGTTTTGGCCTCTGAAGAGGTTATAGGCGGCGACCAAATGGCATGGGTTTGCGGAAACGTGCGCGGAAAGAATGGTCTAGGCGGTTATTCGCAACCCACTCCATTCATGGGCGCGCTTATTGAGGCAGCAGACGGCGCGCCCGACTTTTTGGTGATCGCGGTCGCCAGCCAAGACGCTGCCGAGCAGCATCGCGTTTTGTCGGAGTGCTTGAGCCGCCTAAAGTAGGGTAAAAATCGGTTCCCACTTACACATCGCAAATGCTTTACCTTGGTTTGGCCTAAGTATCGGTTTATGCGGTGAAAAACACCTAAGTGGGAACTGCAAATCTAAGTTTTCACTGCAGTTCCCACTTCCTGACCGCCAACAAAGCCAGAAATCTGCCTTTCATTACCCCTTCCAGAGCCGTTTGAACGCTATTTTAATGGGGTTTGCGGGGTTTGCGCTGTTGTGGCATGCTGCACCTGCCCCGAGCGCCTCAGAGCGCCCAAACGGGCCGAAACGGCGCTTACTGAAAAACTCTCCGCACCCCGCTACCGGTGCCCGCCATCGCGCCCGAAACCCCTTGTTTCATTGGCCCATCCGCCATCTTCCAAGGTCTTCTTGGGTCTTCCGATATCACTGAAAGAATGTCTGTCACCTAACAGGCAATGTAGCGTGACGCTGAGTTTTTCAGTGAATTACACTTAGTTTTGCAGCAAACGCATTCTTTTGAACAAGCCGTTAACTAGACCTTAAAAAACAGCGATGATCGATAACCAGCGCTGGGTCCTCGGTACTATTTTTGTGGCGCATGCATCAGCGGAATGATGCAGTGCCGCACATGAAACGGTAACCCACTGTTTGGGCAATTATGGACAGTGCGGAAGCAGAGTTCCCCATCCTCGATCTCGCTTTCGACTTCTACCTCGGCAAAATCGTCTTTGATCCGTTTGAGCCAAGCTTTCAGAACTCTGATAGCGTTGCCGCCCATATGATAGATGATGATCTCACCACGATTTCTGCCTGCTGCCCCAGTAGAATATCTTGTAGTGAGTTGGAGGAACCCGTCCTCCAACCATTGATACGAACCATGGATCTTGGCCTCACCGATCCACAAGAAATTATCAGGGCCTTTGACTACGATGTCGCAGTGTCCACCAACCTTCGTATCATGCTCAGCTTGAACGCTTGCAAACTTGAGCATTTCAACAATACGGAGGCTGAGAGCGTCCTCACTTTCACCATGAATGTCAGCTTTATCATCCACGAGCGTACGATAGGCTCTATCGACAAGCTTTTCGAGCGCGTCAAAACGCGCTTCGTAGTCTTTGGCCGAAGCATACATCAAAGTGAGCCTGAGCGGTTCTTCCGGAACCAACTTGAAGAGGTCCGCCAACGACATGCTGGTGTTCATTTCAAGCAAGAAATTCGTCTCTGACAGAGTAGTAGAGATGGACAACACTCCACGGATTTTCGATGAGTTCCCCGCTCTCAGGATCCACCAACTCACCAGTTTCGAGCAGCTCGAAAAAAACTTCGTCGTCCAATGGATAAGGAGCGTCCGCACCCGATTGAAGGAAGCCGTGTACTTGCAGCAGCGCATGTTCAGTCGCGCTGAGTGTACTTAAAGCGGTGATAAGAACGGTCGGGTCGATCTCCTCCTCAAACTTTTGGTAGAAGTAACTCGCTGGGAGGAACTGAAGCGTGGGGTTGTCTAGCTTTTGGAGATACTTGGCAATCGAGAAGCAGGCATCGCGAAGCGCAGGCGCTAAGCGTGCACTTTCAATGTCTTCTAATGTTTCCTCGATCTGCACGCGCTCAGTATCCCTCAGTGCCCCTCGATCTTCGCTTTCTGACCGATCTTGTCTATCACAAATTCATAGTCTGCGGCACGAACACAGTTGGCAATCCGCGCACCAGAAATCGTCGGCGTGCCACCAGGGCCCCTACCAGACGGGCCAGATGCCGCCAAAGTTACCGAAGGGTTGAAATTGATGCTCTCGTCCGGAAGAGGCCACTCGACGGTCACCCGGTAGACCATTATGTCGGCCCCATCACCAAGACCTTCCTTACCCGCAAGATGGTAGACTTCGTGGCGCTGATCGAGCTGCTTTTTGTTTCGGCGCAACATTTTCTCGTTCTTGATCGCTGAGGTCGGCGTGGCGAAGGTGATTTCAGTCACAGCGCCCTCCTTGCCATCGTCGTATAGTGCGCGGACAGCTGGGAACAGGTTGATTGGCGTCCCAAGTTTTACAATTTCCCACTTGTTTACCTTGTTTTTCAGGACGGAATGAAACCCATGAGCCTCGACCTCGCGCATACCGCTAGGGTAATCCACACGCACCTCAAGGTAGTCACGTTCGTGTGGAAGCCAAATGACATGCAAAAGTTGGCTGCGAACATTTTTCAGACCAACGATCTCTTCATACTCCCCGCGCATTTTCTGCGGTTCATCGAAGGCTGCGAAGTCGATATTTTCTCTCTTCGTGTAAGTGAAAACGTTGCTGATGACGATCCCGATCCCGTCGTCATTCTGCTCGACGCTGATTATCTCATAGTCATTCCCGAGTTGGTCAAGTTGTTCATCAGGAACGACATGTGGGAAGGCATAGGTCGCCGGACTTTTAGCTAGCTCACATTGCTTGAAGAAGGCGTAAAGCCGCTCGCGCTGGTCCCTCGGGAAAGGATAAAGCTTTGTGAACTTGTCTCCACAGAGATTGTGCTCCAGCAAAGCATCCTCAAGGGCTCCAGTCGGCAATTTATCGTCATCTGTCCCTTCATATTTTGCGACCGTTTTGTCCCAACCTTGGCCCGGTCTCACCCCACTCAGCAGCAGGATTTTTCGCCCGATAGTCCAGTTCATCCGCTTCTGCATCGACCTCAGCGTTTCGACAACCATATACCCTCTCCGTAAATTAGAGAGCAGCGTACGCAGCATTGCAGCGATTCTACTATAGCGAGATTGCTTCAGCCATCTTGCGTCAAGACCTTGGAAACAATATCTGCCTCCACGGGCTAATCGGCAAAATTGCTTGCAGGATGCTCCAACGTCACCGGCCCCTCTTCAGGGGTGTCTTTGGTCCAGCGGGTATTTGAAGATCGACACCGCCAACCACATGATCAGGGCCAGCGGCCAAGGCGTCCCACCAGCTCGGAGGGCGTCGTGGAACTCGCCACCGGCGCGCATTCGGGTCCAATTGTCGATGTGCAAAAGATGATCATGGATCAGCCCGGCGACTCGGTAGCGCGGATCGTGTGGATCAAACAGCCACCGCAATCCGCGCGGGACGGACACGTCGAACACGCGCCCGGCCGGGAGGATTAAACGGGTCTTTGAAAGGGGTGTTCCAAGGCCCCAGTCGACCTCGGCCGTCGTACAGTACTGTATGCCGCCGACGTGCTCCGACCAGGTCTCCGGGCGCTTGAAGTCAATCATTCCGAAATCTCGCCTCGCCAGAATCGTTTCTCTGAAATACGATTATCTTGAACCGTAGTGGGCCCTCAACCGCTCACTCCGCGCTCGAGCGTTGCTTCTCTACCCGCTGCGGTTCACCTTCACGGCCAGTGCTGATCGTCTGCGAAATCTACCGGGATCGGGCTCATCGCTTCGAGCGTGTCAGACGCCGCGCGGATGCCCGCGATCTGCGCCCATAGCGCCTCGCCCGCCGCCCACGCAGCCCCTTCAGCTTCCGTCCAGTTGGCCTCGCCCTTCTTGGCAAGCTGGGCGGCTTGGGCGGTCAGGTTCCGCTGCTTCCACTCTGGGCAGAGCGTGACGATCCGGCGATAGGCTTCGGCTTTGACGAGACCGATGTTCTGCGGCGTTGGGTCGAGATCGGGCTTGTCTTCGACCTGATAGCCGATGACCCACTCGTTGCCGTAAATCGGCTGACCTAATTGGCTTTGATCGACCTCGCCCGTGATCGGGTTCGTTGCATCCGCTTCCGTCTTGTACCGCACCACTTGCTTGCTCGGGGCCGCGTCCAGAACCAACCGCTGCTTAAGCGGATTATGTGCAGGCGCAGGCAGCATTGCGACAGGGAATACCCCATAGCGCCGCAGCATCGAAGCCGGAATGAGCTCGGGAAACGCCGTATTAGGATTGTCTGCCCGAAACCGCTCGATTGTGTACGGCCACTGATCGACCGCTCCATTGGTAATTTTCACATACATCAGTGCGCTCATGCGTAATTGTCGCCGGTCAGGCGGGCAAGATAACTGGTGCCGCCGTCTACCGTCATAAATTCAAGGGTGTCGATCTCGCCCGCACCCGGGGAGGCCGGGGGCGTTCCGCCGGAGAATTTAACGGAAGCGGGGTAGTCGAATGTCGCCGGGGCGGATGCTACCGCGGAGTATTGATACACAACGTCGCCAATCAGATCGGCTATATACATTTTTGTACCATCATCGTTGAATTCGACCCCTGATGGATAGCCAGCTTGGGATGCGACGGAAAACGCAACGCTGTCATAAACTGCACCATTCAGAGACCACGGGTTCGGCAAACTATATTGGTACACGGAGTCAGATGATCCGCCCGTCATATAAAGCTTTGTGCCATCGGGCTTTAGGGAAAGCCCATTCGGCGCGCTGTCTTGCGAACCAACCCCAAGAAAAAGACTATCGTAAGACGATGTTGTTACGTCCCAAGGGGTGGTCATTCCGTATTGTTTGATGGAATTTGAACCATCCAACAACACAAAAAACTTTGTACCATCAGGCGCAAAGAAAATCTCGGTGGGATCATCGGATAGACCTTTGAGAACGCCACCGGAGGCTGTCGCGAGATTCCAAGGATCTGAAAGATCGTATTGGTAAACACCGTCCGGGTTGAAGGAAGTTACATAAACCCGTGTCCCATCCGGCTTAAAGAAAAGCCCTGACTCAGCGCCGTCGGTGCTTAACACGACGCTGTCATATGCCGCACTGCTTATGATCCACGGTGTGGTGAGTGTGTATTGATAGATGTTACTGTTGGAATTACCAATTACATACATCTTTGTACCATCAGGCTTAAGTCTTAACCCATTAATACCGGTGTCCTGCCCCGCCACACTAAAGCTGACGCTATCATACGCCGCATTCACGAGGTCGTACCCGTCCGCTGTCTCCGCGCCGTTCAAAATGAGCTTGAACGTAAACGGAGATCCCGAGGCTGGCGGGTTGGAGAACACAAAGGTCGTGTTTTCGGTCGGCGTGTAATCAAAGACATTGCCGCTCGACAGGTCCAGCGTTTGCCCCGTGATCGTGCCGAGGGTCTCTGCAGCACCACCACCGCCACCAGAATTTAACGCGTGCGCAACAGCACCGGTGCTGTCCGACACGTAGACATCGAACCCGTCGCCCACTCGCACCATATAGAGCGTATTTGGGGTCAGTGTCCCTGGTAGCGCGCTGACAACCTTTTCAAAGCGGACAACTGCCATATCGTCACCACGCAGTCGTTTCTAGCCGTGCACGGATGTTCTGGCTGTTGTAGGTCATGTCCCCGTTGCCATCTTCGCCAACCTTGTCGAGTTGGGTTTTGTTCAAATGGGTGTGGCTGTTGCTCACCGCAGCATCGATCGCCGCGGCCGAGCTTGTAGGCTTACCAACGATGTCAGACCAATTGAGCGTGATATCCATGCTCTCGGCTTCGGATATCTTCACCCATGCAGCACCATCATAGACATAGGTTGCCGCGCCAGAAGTGACGGTCGCATCACCGCTGGCATCTGTGACCAGCACATGATCCCCCTCAGATGGCGTTAACGCATCACGCGCGGTGATGTCCGCGACCACAGAGGTCGCACCGAGGCCTGCGATCGATGTGTCGATCATTGCCTGGATGTCTTCGACCTTATGCGTCCGCCTGGTTGCCGAGCCAGCCGCGTCGGTAACATAGACTTCGAGAAAGCCCGGATGCGCGGCGGGCGCAACGAGATAGATCGCATGCGCTGCAAGGGTGCCGGGCAATGCTGTTTCCTTGAATACCTTATAGACAGCCATGATTTTGGTCTCCTACCACTGCGCTGTTTCGAGTTGCGGTGATCCCATGAAGAGACCGCCATCTGATCCGTTTGTAAGTTGGTTGCCTGCGTCGGCGCTGGGGGTACTCGGACCAGGGGGACCGATGAGGACAGCGACGCGCTGGCTGGGCTTGATCGCAGCGATTTCTGTCTTGGACGGCGCATGTTCCCACACCAGTTCAAGAGGTGGCTCAAACGCCCATTCGAAGGCTATTGCTGCGCTCATGGGAAACCTCCCGTCACGCTGACTTCAAGCTCCACCTTGACTGGCTCTGTAATGATAGTCCGACCATTGATCTCTACTGCGGCGTCTACGACATAGATCCCCGGCGATGCGCTTAGGCTCTGCGCCACGGTGCCGGCAAAGGTCCACCGGTCGAAGCCATCGCCCTGGTCAGCAACGAAGGTAGTCGTAAGTGTGAAGGCGCTTTGGGTCTCGGCATCCGGGACGGGGCTGGATGCGCTGCGTACCGGTTTGGCCACGGCACGGATCGGCGTCTGAGCATTTATCAACCCAGCTTTAACCCGCAGACTAAGGCTCAAGTCCTCGCCGCGTTTCCAGGGAAAGGGTGTCGTGTTCATGGTTCACCTCTTGCCTTGCGTGAGGCTGATTTGCCGCCATTTCACAAATCCGTTTGGCGCGTTCAGGTCAGCAAGCTGCTTTACATAAACCTTGACCTGAGCCGTTCCGGCCCCTCGCGTCGTGGTCAGGCCAAACGGGTACTTGAAAGAGATTGTCTGTTGTGTGCCGACGGGCACTTTATAATTGTCGAACTCTCGAACAACGGCGGTGAGACCGGGTAGAATGTATTCGTGCTTGACTTCAAAAGAACAAACTTCGGCCCCACCTGAGATGGCTTCCGCTTCCAGCGTCAACGAACACCAAATATCTAGAAACCCGGCGCCATCATCGCTGAACGTGATGCTTTCGACTTCCGCCCACAAATCATTTGCCGTGAGGGGTGTCCGTGACAGGGTTTCTGCGAATGCTTCGACGGACGTTCCCCAACTTTCTTGTGCGCTGGTCACGGCGGTCAGCAGCTGTTCGATCTTCTCACGAAGCACAACGTTCAGGCCTTGCGTTGGGATGATCTGAAAATTCAGCCCAGACGCGGAAGCGCGTTCGATCGGGTCGACCAACACCAATTCAGTTGCGGAGACCCGCTCCTTGATTTCTTGCGGACGAGTTTCGCCCTCGATCCAGACCCACCAACCTGGTTCCTGTTTTGACCAGTCCGTTCCATTGCCGATTATAGTCGCGCTTCCGTTTGTCACCGCGACGTCGCCAACACTATTCCATGCCATCTTTTAACCCCCAGCCAATGCTTGTTTCAGGTTTGATAATGCGCTTTCGAAATCTGCCATCACCGCGTCAATCTCACTGCGGGTGGTCGCGGATTTGATGGCGAATACCGCACCATCCCTGACAATCTCTGTCTGCTTGAGAACAGGCGTCCACTCGTCGTTGGTATTTATCCAGAGGGTCGCGAGACCCGCGGCCGTCATGCCGCGCAACACTGTGATGCCCGCAAGCAGCGGGAAACCGGTGAGATCGGCAGGCAAAGGGTCGAGCGCGAGATAAGCCGCAGCCTCGTCGCGTTTCAGTTGATAGGCGATCGACTGAAACGGACCATCCGTGGCGTATTCCAGTCGAAGCTTGCCCGTTTGTGTGGTGACTTCTGCAATTGCGACTGCTTTGTGATGATCAAGATTGGGGCTGATCGTCGGCATCAGAACACCTCTAGGGTCACGTCAATCGCGACATATGGAAAAGGTGGATTTACCTGCACGCGGTAGGTTTGCGGACCTTCAAGGATCAAGGTCTCCGAGAGGTCGATGATTTCGTGAACCGTCCCGCTTTCGTCGGTGACCAGCACGATTGTTCCAGAAGGCAACGGGACCAAATCGTAGCTTGCGGAAGGTGAGGGCAAGGTTGGTCGATCTGTCGCCGTATTCAGTCCGGCGTCGAAATACTGATCGAGCGTTGCTTTGCCTTCCCTCACTGTCCAGAGCGGGTCAAACGCTTCGGGAACTTTCTCCGACCAGCCGCACATATGGATGCGGCCAGCAGCATCGTGCTGATACCAGTCGATATAGGTGACGCCGTTGATCTCTGTCATCGCATCAACCCAAATACGGTCACGCCGCAGCGTCCGTCACCTGTTGTCGTGTCACAGGACACAATCACGGTTCTTGTTCCAGGCTGGCAGAACTTGCCGCCTGTCATCGCACCAATCGTGGCCTCTTGCGGCGTTTCGGACTGCACTTGTGTACCGTCGACATTCAGCCGCCATCTGTGAGCATTCTTGCCCGTGCCCTGAGTGAATGACGCAATTGCTGTCACCCATCCGGCTTCGGTCAATGTCACTGAGGTGCTCGCGGAATACGTGCCTGTCGCCACGGCGTTCTTCGAGACCGCTCCGCCAAATATCTTGAGCGTCGTAATCGCAGCATTTTGAATGTTGGCGTTCCTGACGATCAGGTCTTTTGCGTAGACCACGCCACCTGAAACCGAAAAGGGAGCCGCAAAATTGCCTGAAGTGTCCGATGTCCCAACGTAGAAATTGTTAACATCCACGATGAAGTCCGACACTGGACTGCCGTTGACCAGCTGTGAAATCAGGCCAAACCCGCTGACCACGCCATTATTGTTGATTTTTACGCCGTAGACGCCCTCAATGCCATCGACGGCCGACTGTACTTGAGTGACGTCTGTACTCAGCCCGTTCAACTCCGTCTCAACAGAAGTCACCGCATCCGAAATCGCGGTATTTACTTGTGCTTCGGTTCGGAACGTCTGGGCCGCCCAAGCTTCGACGCCGTTGATCTCGGCCAGAAGCGAGGTCTCGAGGCTGGCCACAGCTTGATCTGTCGTCGCAAGGCTCGATGCCAGAGTGTTGACGTTGGCCTGTACGGTATCGATGGATGCGGTCAGATCGGTCTCGAGCTGCGCCAGCGCACCGCCAGTTGTGACCGCGGTCATGTAGTTTTCAGTCAGACTGGTGGAGACGGCATCGATTTCCGACTTCAAAACCGTCTGTGTGGTTTCGATTTTGCCGTTTGCCTTTGCGTCCTCAAGAAAACGGTCCACCAATTCCTGCATCACACCCGCTTCGGTGCGATCTACTGCGGCCTGAAAGGCAGTGTTCAGGCGGTCAAAGGCGTCCTGCGCGGCAGCATCGATTGCGGCCCAAAATGCATCTGCACCGATGCCGACGTTGGGAGCACGGGCTTGGACCCAGTTATCCCAGAGGGTGTCGCGCACAGCAGACAGGGCGCGCGGTCGAGCCTCGTAAAGCCCGTCAGGAATAATATCGCCAGACAGGATCAAACTGCCGGCCTCGATATTTGCTGTGGATCCGCTCTTTGCCAATTCCGTGGCACCGACGAGGCGCAGCTCGTAGGCAATTCCAGCGACATTGCCGTCGATGGCTACGGCATCCCAGCCGAGCTTGAACGCCGGGCGCTGCGGACCATCCTCGACGGTAATGATCACGGGTTGGATATAAAACCCTGGAACGCCGGCATCGACCCGGATGATCGGTGTCGTAATCGTCGGCACTCCCGGCAATTCCAGTCCGGGAATGATGGGGAAATCAGATGGGTCGCGCTCGCGAACAGACACGGTGACGTTGAAGGTGAAAAGGTCGTAGGCAATCTCTGAAATCTCGAAGAGCTTGCTGCTGTACCCTTCCGCCTCGGATGACCACGCGAAGGTGCTCAGCGTGTCGAGCCAAAATAGATCAGGAGGCAAGGTCCCCTTGTGGCGGCGAAACCGGCGGCCATCATTCACGGCCGCGTTCAGGAGCTGCTTGGCCTGGGCGGAGTTGAACACTGTCGGCAATTGCAGATCGAACAGCCGCTGGGTACCGTCCTGGGTCTCCCATTCAGTGTTCGTTACGGTATGAGGCGCACTGGCATTCCAGAGCTGTGCCGGGTCGGGATGGGTGACCGTGCCTCCATTAAACGTCCCTTCAAGGCCCGGAAAAGGCATAAGCTCGGATGGGTCCGATACTGAGAAATCATCATCCGTGAGCGACACCACTGCGGTTGCAGGCGCATCTACCTGAACGCGGTAGACGCCGCCCAGCTCGGTGATCTGCCCGTTGCAGCCTGCCAGAAGCTGATCGATGATGTCGCGCGGTTCGTCTGTCCAGCGCGCCTCGATCCCGCCGGTGTATTTCTTACGGCCATCGACATCGATGTCGCAGGCGTTCATCGCAGCGACCCAGTTGGCCATCGGCAAGTCTTCGTGATCGCAATCACCGCCCCATGTGCCACCACCTGGTGCCGCGATGCCGCGCAGGATGTTGTAGGCCAGAACGACGAGGTTCTCGGACTGCTCCCATGTCGCCGGGTCAGCCCAGCGATGGGCACCGGAGCCGCCGACGCTGGTGTCCTTGCGTGGATCGTAGACCGGGATGCCCAGCATTTCGAAGCTGAGTTCGGGCACTCCGCGCGGAAACCGCTTGCGATCAAAATAATAGCTCAAGACCGCATAGCAGATACCTTGAAGTTTGTGATCAGTTGTCCAGCGCCGATCCGAGGCTGCAAAAAATGACACAAGCATGGGATCGGCGGCGGTCTGCGTACCGTCATAGAGGCGGATGAAGGCCCGATGGCTGTCGTTGTCCTTGTTCTTGGAAACGATGATGTTGCCAACGTCGCCAGCATTGTCATCGACGTAGACAGGACCGATGTCAGAATACTCGCCGTCGATGATCAGTCGTTCAAGCGTTGCCCCGGGCAGATCGCAGAGCTCCAGAACTTCGTGATACCATTTCGAATTGTCGCCCTGGCTGTTGTGGTAGGTCTGGTGGCCCTTCACTGCCGCCCGGCCGAGGATGAAACTGCCCGGCTCAGTGCCGCCACGGCCCTTGAATTGGTTCTGCAGGCCGGGCTGTTTCGGCTTTTTGCGCAGGCGCTGCGCCAACAGGCTCAGTCCTGTGCTGATCGCAACCTGGGCGATGATCGCACCGATCTTTGTGGCGAAGAGCGCCTTTCCGGCGGCGATCAGTCCCGAGATCGGATCGGCCAAGGCAGGCTCGGCAAATATCAGCAACGTGGCGAGGCTCAGGAGCAGAATGCGGATCATGGGCGGTAAACCTCCCATGCACGGTCCATCGGCACGGCGTCGAGACCAGCTGTCGGAGAAACCACATGGATCAGCCCGCCGCACCCGACGATGCCGAAGCAAAGCGTACTTTCCTTGATGAGCGCCACATCACCCGGCTGGGCAAAGACCCACCCGCCGACCGAGGTCAGCTCACGATTGGCATGCTCGCGGAGGGAACGGATGCCTTCGGCCTTCAGCAGCTTGCGGCCCTCGGCCAGCGTCCGGTACCGGCCAACCCAGCGCTCGACGTGATCGGTGCCCCGAACGGTATCAACCCAGCCCGCCACGAAGAGCGCACAGTCAAACTGTCCCGGCTCGATCGAGAATTGACGCGCGATGTTCAAATAACCGTTAAGGGCCACCACACGGTCCATCAATCTTCCCCCCAAGGCACAATCCAATCTCCAGCCACGCCAATATGCTCGCGGCCCAGATCACCCGATGAGCGGCGTTGCAGCGCGTCCTGCGAGCGGTAGATCGGCAGGCCTTGCGTCAACCGCCGCGCGTTCGATGCGACCTTGAGTACATATTTGGAGTTGGCCGTTCCTTTTGCTCCAATAGCCTTCGGGGCCTCCTGCAGCGTGCCCTTCACGAACCGGATCGGCGCAGCCAATGGCTCCATGGTGTCGATGTCGAACGCGACAGAGTAAATTCGGACACGGGCTAAATGCCCGTCGTATTGGTCGAGGATCACCCGCACCTCGTCTGTGAACGGCGGCAGGGTGATCGAGTGATAAATCACGTCCAGTCCTGTCACGCTCCGGATTGGCGAAAGACCGAGAACGTTGCCGGCACCAAAAAAGGTCCGGGTCTGACCTTCCACAACAAAGTCTCGATGGTCGTCACCATTCCACAGGCCAAGCGCCTCGCGCTGGTTCGTTGCGCGATTGCGCGGCTCGATCCAGAACAGCACACGCGGCTCCACGCCCCGGCGTTCGGCCAATTGCGACTGGATAGTGGAAGAGATCAGTGGCACCGGATCACCTCAAGGTCTGCGTGAACTGAAAGGTGCCGCCTTCGCTGATCACTGACCGGCCACCGCCGTAATCGGCTTGGGGCAGCTTGGCCTTGATCACCGGACGTACGAGACTGACAGCGGCACCCGTGGAGACGCCCTGCCGAACAAACGGTGTCACTTCGAGCGACGGTGAGACGCCCGAACCGTTCGCTGCCCCGCCAGTCACAACGCGGTGTACCGCATAGCGCAGAGGGTTGGCGCCATAGGTCCAGCCAATAAAATCACCGCGCGTGATCACATAGCCTGCCGGCAGACCACTGACGGTCAGCTCGCGATTATTGGCATTCAATGTTGCAATGACTGGCGAGGCCCCAGCGATGATCGATCCGCTCGGGTCCATCGACGGATAGGGTTTGCGCGGGTCATAGACCAGAAAGGATGCACCGGTCTGCTCAAGAAGCGACAGCGTGGCATCCAGCCCGGCAATGGTTGAGTGAATATCCAGATCGAGCGTGACCTCGCCTTGCCAGAGCCTTTGACCCCGACCTGCACTGATCAACTCGCCACCGCCTGTTTCGGTGAAGGTGCGGTTGTCGCCCGGCTTCATGCGGAAGGCGCGGATCGGCAGAAGATCGAAGAACTGCGCCGGGCTTAACGGAAAACTCAGAGCCATCAGCCACGCCTCCCCGGATCAAGGCTGATCCGTTCTACATCCTGCGGCAGACCCTGCGCTCGATATTGCTCCATGCCTTCCGAAAATATCCCCTGGGACGCTTCCACAACCCGCGCTTCAAACAACGGCGAAGGTGCCAGCGAAATGACTACGCGACCCTGGCTGCCGACACCGCCGCCCTGCGTGCTGGGCATCGGCACCGGAACCGGCATGCCGCCCGTCGCAAAGCCTTGGTTCCCGACCAGCCCACCGCCGTTGATGTATTCCAGCAGTGCTCGGTTCTGAGCGGTGGCCCGCGCGTTGACGACGAACTCGCCCGCGCTGGTGGGTGTCAGAACGACATCGTCGCGCGGCCCGCCGGGGCCGTAGATCATCCCGCCATCGGCCTTGGGCGCGCCGGGGAACAGGGCCGTGCCCAGCATGCCCAGCAGCCCGCCGCTGTCCTTCGTGCCGAACAGACCCGCCAGCGGACCGGTGCCCAGAAACAGCGACTGCGCCGCCGCCTTGGCCAGCATGTCGGCAAGGTTCGAGACCGCATCCGCCGCGTTCTCGGACCGGAACAGAACCCCGTCCAGCCCTTCCCAGGCGATCTCCTTGAAGGCCTCGGCATTGTCGGAGGCCCGCTCGATCGCGGCCTCCTCGGAAATGCGCGACGCGATCAGCTGCTCGACCGACTGCTTTTCGGCATCCGTCGCCGCCTTCAGCGTCTCGCGGTTGCGGATCATCTCCTTCTGGACAGGGTCGGTTTCGCGAACGAGGTCCAGCTGCTCCTGAAGCGACCGGACAAGATCGTCGACGGCATCTCGTTCGGCGTTTGCAGCGGAGGCGCTGCCGCCCGAGCGGGTGCCTGTAGTCCGGGCAGGTGTTCTCCGCGCTGGAAGCGTAAACTGTGATACGATGTCATCGCGACGAAGGCCCGTCGGTGTCATCTCGTCCATTACGCCAAAACGAGCGGCGTCAGGTCCACCATTCATGCCAGCTACAGTTTGGCCCTGCTGGCGGACATATGCACCAAAACCTGCCGCAGCATCCCACGCTTTATCTGCAAGCGTTGACATGCGGCCAATCAGGTCATCAGTAGGCCCAATTGCCGTCCCGATGCCGGTTCCGATTTCAAGCACGGCGTGAATGACACCGCGCGCTGCCGCTTCGACTTCTTCGACCTTGGCGCGCTGCTGTTCCATCTTGGCGAGCGTTTCAGCGATCTGCTTGATGATTTGCTCTTCCGCAGTGCTGATCCCGTCTTTCGCTTCAACCAACTCCTCAGTGGTAGAGAGCATGCGCGACAGAATGGCGATCTGCGCATCAAGGTCGCCGTTTGCCTGCTTGAGTTCGATCTGCTGATTGCGGAACTCTGCTGTCAACTGGCGCGCTTCTGCGCGTGCTGCGCGCTGTGCGTCGGTAAAGGCCAAGCCGATATTGACGTCGAAGAAATCCGCAAGGGCCGCGCGTTGGTCACCGTCACCACGAATTTCGAACAGGTCAGAAAGGGACTGTGCCGTCTTGTCGATCGCTTGCTGAGCCTTTGAGCGCGCGATGTCTTCCAGAACCTGAAGCGACGTCCGCAGGCCGGCACTTGCAGTCCCGAAGCGTTCTTCGAGATCAGCCGTCCCAAGCATCGCTATTTCAGCCGCCTGCCGATAATCGACCAGGGCCTGTTCAAGGGCGTCGAGCGTTTCCTCGAAAGTCTGTGTCTTTTCCCCGGCATTGATCATGCCAAGGCCCCACTGGGCCAGCGCGGCACCGCCTGCAATCACACCGATGGTGACGAGGTTGACCGGGCTGATCACGCTTGCCAGCGCCTGCTTCAGCATCGCGACCCGCGACGCGGCCCCGGCATTGCCAAAGACCTGCGTGATCTGAGTACCTTGCTGGATAGCCAGTTGAAGCGGGTTCTGACCCGCCGCGAGCATCACGCCGATGTCGTTGAACTGCGCGCCCAGGTTGGCGACCGACCCGGCGGCGAGCGTGGTCTCGCCCTTGAGCTGGTTTGCGCTTGTGGCGGCACCCTTGCCGGAGAATGAGAACTTGTCCGCCCCACGTGCGGCTTTCTCGAGCGCCTCGTCCACGCCCTTGATCTCGACGCGGGCGGCTTTGCCGTCGATCTCGATCTCGCCGTAGACTTTGAAGGTCATCGCGTCAGTTTCCTCAGTGTGGCGTCGATTGCGCCCCGTTCAACACATTGCAGCTGCGCCCAGAGGTCGGGCGTGATCGTGAACCCCGCCATCTCCAGCCCGTCGCGGACGCCGCCATATTCCAGACCGCAGATGCCACCGAAGGCCCCCGGAAACCGGAACAGCGACTGGATGCGCAGGAAAGCCTGAACGGCCTCGGCATTCTCACGCCAGACGCCGGTTTCCGGCTCCACCCACGGGATGCCCCAAAGCTCGGCATCGCGGGCGGCCCCGCGTTTCGGGCCGTCCGGATCATGGGCGAGCGTGCCGTTTGCCCAGGCACCGCCCGCCCATTTCAGTTTCCCATCCGACCGATCACCATCGCCTTGCTGTAGGCGTTCATGAGTGGGATCCGGACGTAGAACAGCTCCAGCAGCTGGTCGCGCAGCCGGTCGTTGTAGGGCAGCGGCTTGTCATCCTCGCCCACGAGGTCATCCAGCCCGACGATCACGGCGCGCAGGAAATCCTTCTGGCCCTCGTTGGTGCCGGTGTCGAACGCGGCCAGATCGTTGGCGGGCAGCACGCGGTACGTGCACTTGAGCGACTGGCGGTCCGAGCCACCATCGGCGGGCACGTCGATCTCGACGGTGTGCGTGAAGGTCGGGTCTTTGGCGATCTTGAACATGGGAGCGGTCCTCTGGATCAGGTGAGTGTCAGGGTGAACTGGTCATTGCCATTCACCGGGATCGGCTTGCCGCGCAGGGGCCATTCCGTGATGCCCTGCGCCTCGGCCAGACCGGACGGGCGCTGGATTTGCAGAGCCGGGATGTCAATCGTCGCGATCTTGCCCGCCTCGGTGCCATGGGTGATGATCACCTCGACCTTGGTCTTGGCCTTCGCCAGATTGTAGGGGTTCAGCGTGGTCAGCGGCACGGCCACCATCTGGAATTCCAGCATCTCGGCCTTGTCCACGATGATCACGCGCTCGTCGCCGATCAGGAACCGGCCCTGGACATCATTGGCGACATCGAGCTTGAAGTTGCGCAACACGTAATCGGCGCCGTCGATGGTAAAGACCGGCGTGGTCGCGTTCGACACCTCGGTCGGGTCCTGGTAGCCGGAATAGTTCGGCGTCGGCGGCGTGCCTTCGGCAGGCATCGTGAAGAGGCTGGTGAACTCAAACTCCAGATACGGAATGCCAGAGGCGTTCAGGATCAGCGAGACAGTACCACGCGCGCCCTTCATCACGTAGAGCGTGTTGCCGATGAAGAGATAGATCGACGCGCTTTCGTGCGCCGCGGTGATCGGATTGTAGGTGACCGACGTGCCGACGCTGACCGTCTGGGCAAAGGCGCAGGCGCGCAACAGGGGCCCCCAGGCCGGCGCGGTTCCAGCCGTGCCCGATCCCTGCAGCTCTACCCGGAACTTGATCTTTTGATGCAGATCGACAGCGATGCTCCCGTCATTGCCGAGATACGGCTTATCGAGATTGCGCTCGATGTCCTGGCCTTCCATCGGTGACAATTCGACGGCTGTCGCCAGAACCGCATCGCCACCGACCGGAGAGCTGTCGGTGCCGTAGGTGGTCTCGATCTTCGCGAGGAGCAGCTTTTCAGCCCAACGGATGGTCATTTCGAGGTCTCCTCGGTCGGGGCTTCAACAGCCGGTTCAACGGGGGCTTCAACAGCGTTTCGCAGCCGCTCTTTCGTCGGCTCCTCCACAAGCTTGAGCCTGCCCTTGGTGTCGCGGGTGTAGCTGCCACCGCCAGAGGGCAGCGCAGGACGGGATTTCTTGGTCATGTGAACCTCAACTGGTCGGAAAGTGTCAGGTCGATCTGCTGGGACAGGATGCCGTGCCGGAAGTCGTTCACGGATGCGCCGGCGAGTTCAAACACGCCGACCTCGTTGCCTGGACGCCAGCCGCAGAAGGCACGCAGGATGTCCTCGGCCATGTCTTCCAGGTCATCGACCAGGCGCGCACCTTCCGGGTCCGTGGTGCGGTAGAAAACGACGATCTTGATGCCGCGCCCAACGGGCTGGCGGAATGCCCCAACAGCCACCTCGGGGGCACCGCGCCGCACGATCCCGCCGTAGAGCACATAGGCAAAGATCGGAGCTGCCGGCAGCGATCCGCCGCGCAGAAGCGCCGTGTAGTCTGCAGCACCCCGCACCCGGCCGCTCAGGGCGGTCACCTCTGCGCTCAGGCGCGTTATGGACGGCTTCACGATCATCAGATGAAGCTCTTGAGGTTGGCTTCAGTCATCGGGCGCTCACGGTCTGTGACCCGCGCCCCGCCGGCACCGGTACCGGCAGGTTCAATCCCTGCAGCACCCGGGATGCGCAGCTTGCCTTCGGAGATCTGGAGGAGCTTCTTCTGAGCCCCTTCATAATCCGTTTTGATCTTGCCGGAGGGCTCGTGGGTGTGCAGCCGCCAGACGGCGAGAACACATGTCAAATCCCGCAGGAGCGTAGGTATGTCCTGAAGGGGAAGAACATAGCGCGCAGCTATGTAACCATCGATTTCGGCTGACGCGTGATCCAAGGCCTTGGTCAACGCAAGCTCATCGATCTGACCGGTGGGGGCGTCTTCCCGATCGAGCAGGTCGATGAGCAAACGCTCCCCGTAGGCGTCGATCATGTCAGCTTTCGTGGCATAGGCCATGGATGCGTTCCCTCATGAATATGGTCCGGGTGGACCGTGCCAGACCACCCGGACCTCCCCCTCGCTCCCAAAGGGGCATAGCGGCGAGCAGCCGTCCGCTATTCGGTGGTGGTGACTGCGATCACACCCGCCGCGATCAGGGCGGGCAGTTCGGTCTTCACGTCGAGTTCGATCGGATCGCCGATCTCGTAGACCTTGCCGCCATGGCGGACCCGGTCGATCACCTCGAAGATGTCGGTGTCCGGCTCTGGCTGCTTGGAGGCGGTGGGTTGTGCCTGCGCGGTGGCAGCGGGTGCGGCTTGATCGCCGGTCACCTGGGGGGATGTCTGTTCACCCGCCGCCGTTGCATTGGCCGCACCACTACCGATCTGCGCTGCCTTTGCCTCTTCGATCCGCTCCTTCAGCTTCTCGTCGCCGATGTTGCCGGGCACCTTGAGGTCGAGCTCTGCGGCCTCTTTTTCCAGCGCCTCTCGTTCGGGGGTTTTCTTGCTCATCGCTCAGCCCCCTTACGACACGACGTTCTGGAGGAAGTAGCCGACATCCTTCGCGACGATCAGCTCCTTCACCTGTTCGCCGTTGCGCACGCGGACCCCGCCCTTCAGGCCGACATCCGGATCGTCGATCCGGCCAACGGTCTTCGAACCGAGCTGCGCGGTGTATCCGAAGGTCACGATGCCCGGCTGGGTAGTGGCCTGCGGATTGATGTGCAGCATGGCGATGTGGTTGCCCCAGGCATGCTGGAGGTTCACGGCCTGGCCGGGCTTGGCGGCGTTGTACTGTGCCTCGCCGATCAGGATGCGCTTGAGCCCTTCCCCGGAGAAGAGATCGATCACCTGCTGGATGGTGACTATGCCATCCGTGGTGCCGGCACCGCGCACGGCGTTGACGATCTTCGGATGCGAGCTGAGCTTCGACCAGGCGTAGCGGCTCATCACCCAGGTGTTCGGACGATAGATGAGCGTGCTGTTCATCGCGTCCTTCAGGACGGTGATCGGATCAGAGTTCGCATAGTCCGAGAACTGGTCATTGCCGGACAGCGTGAGGCGCATCGACGCGTTGTAGGTGTTCACGTTGTGGACCAGCTGCGCCACCCGCAATTCGCGGATGTTCATGATGGTCTCCTGCAACATCATCACGCCTTCCTTTTCCGGATCGGCGTTCGACAGCTTGGCGGCGCGCTGCGCACGGGCTTCGTCGATGTCGGAATATGGGATCGGGAATTCGAGGCCGTAATCATCGACGCTGTCGGTGCGCTCGATGCTGTTGAACTCCATCTGCTGGACACGTCCGCGACGACCGACCTTGGCGTCAGGCATCTGGAACGCCTCGCCGATCGGGTATTCGTGCCACTTGAACTTCTCGCTGCCGACAGTGACGCGCGGCAAGACGAGATCGGCAATGCGGAAGGCTTCGGGGTTGCGGTAGGCGATGGCAACGGCGGAGAGCGTTGCGCTGACCACAAAGGGGCGGTTTCCGGACATGGGTATGGTTCCTTAGACTGGGGCTTGGTGCAGCAGGCCGGGAGCCCACATCACGTCGATGATGTCGTCGGCCACGCCGGGCTCGTCGGCGTAACCGATGATCCGGATCGTGGAGCCAGCGGTGGCCGCGGCGGCAACGGCCTTGCCGTCTGCATCGGAGGTCAATGGCGCGCCGGCCGTGACGGTGCCGCCGAGCTGAACGGCGACGAGCCCGCCCCGATGCACATCCAGCATCTGGCCGGCATCTGCGCCGAGACGGTCGGAAACACCGAGAATGGGCTGGGTGTTCGCGCTCGCGGTGTTGACCGTCTTGTCGGTCGAGGGCGCCGCATACTTCACGATGCGGTTGCCAAGCACCTCTGCAGCGGCCTGGTAGGATCGAATGAATGTCGGGATCACTGGCTTTCCTCCATGACGTGTTCAACCGCCTGCGCGGCGGTGATCATCCGACCCTCGCCCTCGCATTTCTTCATATAGGCGGTGGCCTTGTCGCTGATCTCTTCGGCGCTCATCGTGGCGCTCGTGAGGTTCGGTGCGGTGTCGGATGTGTGGGTGGTCCCGAGGTCGGATTGCGCGGCAACCATCTCCGCAAAGGCGTCCATCTGGCCCTCCATGTGGAGGGAGACCAAAACCTTTTCAGTGGCAGCACCGATGCCCTTGCCCTTCGCGCGGGCTTCCGCGACAGCGGCTTTGGCATCTCGGCGCTTGCCATCCTTTTGGAGGACGTCCACCTGCGCCTGAAGCGCGACAACGAGCTTGTCGTCCGTTGTGGACGCCTCAACAGCCGACTGCACGGCCGCAACGATATCATCGGCCTTGGCGTCCTCTGCGAGACCAGCCGCCTTCGCGACGCGGCCCAGCTCCTCGGACTGCGCAGCCGGTGCGGGCTTGTCCATCTTGGCCTTGAGGGCGGACATGACCTGCTCTTCGGTCGCGTCCTCGTCGAGGCCAAGCATCTTGATCAGTTTTTGCAGCATCTCGCTGTTCTCCTGAGATTGAAGCGCGGCCATCCCGCGCAGGTTCTGTCGATTGACCAGGCTGACCTCGCGGATAAACCGGATCGTCTTGTCACCCGGAGGATGCATCAGGACGGGCGAAACGCTGCCGTAGGCCCCGTCAGCGACCAGCTCAGCTCCGGACTTTGTCCATTTGACTTTTGCGAACAGTCCATCGTCCCGCGCCTGCATTTCCGTGATCCAGCCGCGCGCCGGCGCAGGGTTGCCCTGCGGTGCGGCCTTGGCGATGGCATGATCCTGGTCGATGGGAATTTTGCCGTTGCGCGATTGTGCGAAGCTCGTAGCAATTACGGCATTGATATCGTCGATCCTGTACGGACCGCGCGCATCATAGGTTTCCAGAACGCCCTGCGTCGCGGGAAGGATCTGGATCCATTCGGGGGCCGTGCCTTCCGCGCCCAGATCAGGGAGCGGGAGTTCAGACATGAATGCTGCGATGGTGTGTTGCGTGCTCATGCAGCGTTTATCGCTGTCTGGTCTCGCAGCGCCTATCCGGTCACGTGTCCGGGCATCGGCTCAAAGCGTCCTGCTCGCACCTTTCACTCTCGGGCTTCATCCGTCAACCGGGCTTGTCGGCCCGTTCGAGCCATTCCTCGAGCGTGGCGACAATCGCCGTCTCGTCGTCTTCGCCGACCCCGATGAAGGGCCGCGCCGGAATGTCGCCCCAAGGCGTCGAGACCATGAATTCACGCCCGTTCTTGTCCCGGCCGATCGTCGCGCCGAACTCGCCCGCCTGCGCCCCGAACTGCATGACGGCTGCCTGGATCATCGCAGACCCCCACGAAACGCTGTTTGTTCCCGGCTGCGAGAAGATGGTGGTGGACAGCGTCCGAGATGGTCCGATCAAGGGCTTGCTGCTCACGGTTTCCTTGCGCGCGGCATAGGCATCCAGCGTGGCTTGCGATTTCGGAGCCCAGGGCACCCCGTCGGGCGAGCTGCCCTCGACAAAGTTCTGACGGGTACTTTCGACCATGAGCTCGCCGATATCCTGCATCGGTTCGCTGAAATCCGTCATGCGCCGGATCAGCTCGTTCAGGACACGCTCGGCCTCGGCGGTCTTGAGTTCGATCCTCATCCGCGCAGCCCCGTGAGGATGGCCATGATGACGGCGTCGGTGATCTCGCCACCCGCAAAGCCCAGAGCACGGGCAATCTCGGGTTGGCTCAGCCATTCGCGCAGGACGGCCATCGCCAGTTCGTCGGGCCATGTTCGGAACTTCGGGGCCAGCACGTTGATCGCCTCGGACACGGTGGCACCGGGCGCATAGCCCCAGCCCTTGCCGATGCCGATCGGCTCGCCTGTCTTTGGGTCGATCGTCTGCCAATTGTCGGGCAGCTTCTTGTCCGGATCGCCGCCCAGGCGACGCGCCGCTGCTTCGGACCGCGCGCCCAAGACATAGCAGCTGCATCCCCAATCGTTGACGGGCATGTGCGTGGCCCAGAACGGGTGGTCGGGGGGCAGGACAAGCCCGTTCCAACTCAGATGGGTCAGCCGGGGGTTTTCCGACCCGCCGTGCCGGTAAACCCAGAACGGATAGTTGCCCGCGATCAGCTGCGCCCGTCGCCCGGCAGCATAGGTGGTGGCCATGTTGGTGCGGTAGATCACCTTGGTCCGCCAGTTCTCGCCCGCCTCGGTGCCCTCACCGGTCCAGCCATGCCAGCCGCGCGTCTCGACGATGTCCCGGAACCGGGCTCGGAACTGATCAAGCGTCTCGCCCTTGGAGATCGCCGCGTCCACAGCGCCACCCAGATCGGTCAGCAGATCGGCCTGCGTGGCCCCAGCAACCATGAAGGCGCGATCATGCGCAGACTTCTGGATGTCATCCCAGGCGCTGGTCGGAACGAGGTTGCCCAGGCGCAGCCGAAACGCCGCGACCTGTTCGGGGAACGGCTTGCGGAACTGCCCTTCAAGCACTGTCTTGCTCCGCAACTGCACTTGCGTGAATGACTACTTCACGGAAGCGAACCCTGAACGCGTCAAGCGACCAGCATTCAACCATCGCGCGGTTGATCACGTCGTCAAGCTCAGCCAGAACCTCGGGCGCGAGTTCATTCATCGCTGCAAATGCGCGGTCGTGTGCTTCACGCATTGCTCTCCTCCTCCAGCGCCGCGTGCCCGCCCAGTTCCGCCGCCGCCAAACCCTGCGCCAAATCGTCGACAAAGGCGTCGGTCATCAGCTCGGGGAAGGCTGCGAACAGCGCCTCGCGCAACTCGCCTAACGACGTGGCCGCCTCGACAATCGCCTCGACCCGTGCCATCATCTGGGACATCTGAGGCTGCATTGCGCGCCCCAGGGTTTCCGCCAAAATCTCATGAGCCGCTGTATTGCCCGCTGAGGGACCTTCTGCCTGTTCGGCCACAACGGGCCGTTCCGGGGCGACTTGGGTATTAAAAGGGTATTTAACGGCGCTCTCCGGCGGCATTCCGTTCGGAGCGGACGGCGGAGATTGCAGTCGCGCCGCATAAACCGCCGATGGGAGCAATATTTCCTCGCCTTTGTTCGGCGCGCGGATGCCGAACTTCTTGCGAACCTCGTCGATGGGGACGGGGAAACCAAGCTCCACCAGCGGAACAATGCCCTGGCTCCACTGCGCAAGGTCCTCTTCTTCCGGTCGTCCAATATTGAGCGACGGATAGACGGGCTGATCGCCATAGTTCAACTTGACGAACGGGATCGCGAGCTGCTGCGTCAGTATTGCGGCCAGATCGTTGGCGTCGGCGCGCTCGATGTCCTCCTGGACCTGTCGGTGCTCCTTCCCGGATCCCAGGCCGCCCACCTCGGCATCCGTGGTCGCGGTCTGCCCGATCACGGCCTTGCTCGTCTGCTTGTCGAGCCAGTCGCAACGGCGCTCATAGAGATCAGTGCCGGAGCCGAGATTCTTCGTCTCAACAAACTCGATCACCATGTCCTGCGGAATGATCGCCGCGCAGTCGCCACCAATATCGGCCACCGCCCGGAATAGGGTGTTCTGATCCTTCTCGCTGGCCCCGGCGCCGAATTTGCCGACGCGCAAGGGTTGACCATAGGTCTGCGTGAAGATCGCCCAGTCGCGTTGGGTATACGCCTTGAACAGCCAGATCCACGTCGCCAGTCGCACAAGGCCGGAACTGAGCGGCAATCCGGACATCGCCTGCATCCGTGCGAAGATGAACTTGCCGGGCGGGTACGGCACTTCGGCCCCGCTATCGTCGAGCATCAGTGGCGTTGTCAGGTCGGTGCGATCGAAGCGGAACCAAGCGGGGTCACGCCATTCGAGCCGCGACGGCCACCACTGGCCTTCCGAGAAGTCCCAGATGATCTCGGTGTGGCTGTAGCCTTTGCCAACGGCATCCAACACATGGAACAGCTCGGTCTGCAGCTCCCTCCGCTTCAGCCATTTGCGCAGTTCGTCCGCGATCTGTTCGGCCTTGGCGCTGTCGTCTCCGGCCTCGACCGTGATCTCAAGCTGCGACACGCTGCGTTTGCGCGTTCCCAGCACACCGGCATAGTGCGGGTCGCGCTGCTCGATCGTCCGGGCCAGCGCCATGTAGCGCTGAGGGTTCCCGAGATCGGCCTCACGCAGGATCGCCCCCAGGATCAGCGGATCGAGCCCGTCGCCGGGATATGTCGCCACCGGTGACCGCGCTCCCGCCATGGTGGGCGACGCGATTTCCCTGGTCAGCACACCCCGGTTGATCGGCTTGCCCGTGTAGTCGTAGATCGTGGGTTTCTTGGCCATGGTGTCCCTCTGGACTTATTGGGCGTAGAGGTCGGGACGCCATTCTTTCATGGCTGCCCAGAGCGCCTCTCCGGCCGGTGTCAGTTTGTAACCCCGGCGACCATGGGTGATCGGAGGAGTTCTCTTGTTGATCAGTCCGGTGACCGCCCGCTGCTGGCGGTAGACGTGACGCCCCTGCGCCACGTCGCGGCTGGCCATGCGCTCGGCCTCCGGATCGGTGCCGCCGATCTCGTGAAGGAAGGCGATGAACTCCGCGCCGCGCTGTTTGATGATATCGACCTGAGCCTTTTCGGCGTCGGTCAGGAGGCGGTAGCTTTGCCGGGTCGAGTTGTTGACGGTGCGGGCGTCAGAGGTGCTCGGGATGTGTTGGGGCATGTTTGGTTCCTCAATCGATCATGAACAGCGCGGCGACGGTTGCGAGAATGCCCGTCACAAAGCCTCGCTCGAATTTCCGGGGCAGCGTGGCCCCGATCCAGATCCCAACGACAAGCGCCGGCAAAAGCCAAAGCCAGTGCATCATCACCAGTTCTCCTCGTCCAAGAGCCCTTCGCCGATCACCGCATCCACCTGGACGCAAGCGATGCGCGGATTGTCGGTCACAATCTCCAGCGCCATTTGGTCGGCGGTCTCGCGTGTGAAATGCAAGCTGCCATTGCCGCCCCGGTAGAAGTTGATCCAGAGCGTCTCCGTCCGGTCCAGATTGTCCTCGACCGGCGTGTCGATGTCGTCTTCCCAAGCCATCAAATAAATCCCCTTCCGCCGCGTGGCGTCCCAAGCGGTGGTCGCCACCAGCCGCGTTCGTTCGCATCAATGCGTGTCGTGTCGAAACCGGCCGATTGGCTGGCGCGCGACTGGCCGCGATATCCCTCATGCGCAATTGCGTCCTGGCGGCTGGCGAACCACGCCAGCGCGCAGGCCACTGCGCTGTCACCGTGGCGGTTGAAGCCGTCCGATCCCTTGAACCGGAAATCCTTCGGCACCCGGATCAGGCCGTCCACGTATTGCAGCGCCTGGTGATCGCTCAGGATGTCGGCATGTTCGGGCAGGACGATGGTCTTGTCGCCGAACGCCTCGATATAGGGGGGCATTTCCAGCTCGTACCAGGCGCGGCTGAGAGCCACCTCGACGATCCGGCTGCCGTAACGCTGTGCCGCGACCTCGGCGAGGTAGGCACCGTTCCCGGTCTTGTCCATCGCGCCCTTGGTGAAGTTCGGCACCCGGTCGAGCAGGTAGAACAGAACGTCGCGCTGCACCTCGAAGGGCATGTTGCGCAATTCGAGGATCAGCCTGGTCTCACGAACCAGCAGCTCTGTCTCCTCATAGATCACGATGTCGGTCACGTCACCCGAGCGGGCGAAGTCCTCACCCATGAAATGCTTGCGGTTCTCGTTCAGCCCGTTCAACACCGGCTTCAGGTGCTCTTCACACCAGTCTTTAACCCGGCGTTTGCGCTCGGCTTCGGGCGCATCCTTGAGCGCGTCTTCAGCGGTCCAGTTCAGGAACGGGATGCCCTTGCGCATCACGCTTTCGATCTGGACACGCGTCAGCGCCGCGCCCTCCATGTCCGACGGGATCGCGTCGAGCTCTTGCTGCATCTGCGCGGTGCGGGCGCCGTAGGATCCCCGGATCTGCGCTTCCCAAGCCTCCTCGGCCTTTTGGCTCCATTCCTTGCCCTTCATCAGGCAGACGCGCTTGAACAGGCCGTTGGCCACGGCAGCCCCGAACGGGATGTGGTGCACCTTGAACGGGTTCTTGCCCGCCAGCGCCTCGCGGATCAGCTCGTTGAACGGATTGAGCCGGCCATTGTGGGTCGAGATCACGCGCACCTTGCCGCCCCAGATCAGCAGGGCGTTCACCGCGTCGATCACCTGGCGGACATCCTTGTGGAACGCCGCCTCGTCGATCACCACGACGCCCTGAAGGCCCCTAATGTTGGCCGGGTTCGACGACAGCGCCTCGACCCGGAACCCCGAGCGGAAGGTGATCCGGAAGGCGGTGATGTCCTTCGAGGTGCCGTCCTCGCGCTCGTCCTTGAAGATGAACTCCTCGATCGGGTGCAGCTCTCCGGCAATGGTCTGGGCGAACTTGGCGACATAGCCGATGAACTCGCGCCCCTTGTCCTTGGTGTCGCCGATGTAGAAGACGTTCTGCCCGCCCGCGCTGCGCTTGGCCGCGGCGATCAGCGTGTCGTCCAGCGCCTCGGCGAAGGTGATCCCGGTGCGGCGTCCCTTCTCGGCGATCTTCAGGTCCGAGGTGTCCTCCAGCCAGTCCGCCTGGTGGCGCATCAAAATGCCTTCGGCCAGCGGGTCGAGATCATCCGGGATCTCGGCCCCGCGCGGCAGGTCCTTCGGCAGCTCGTCAGGATTGCGGGAGAGGACGGCGCTATTCTCCATGCAGGTTGTCCCCGTTGCGGTAGGCTTCAAGCTTCTGCGCCTCGCGTTCCGCGTCCTCTTCCAGGCAGGTGATCGTCGCCTTGAGAGCACGGATTTCGCGATCACGGTCCTGAAGGTCAATTGCCGCCTGTCGCAACGCGTCTGCGGCGCGTCTCAGGGAGCGGCGCAGACTGCTGACGATAAAGCCGCGCTTGTTGATCAGGTCAGACTGCGCCGCGAGGTCGTTTGCGATTTCGGGCAATGTGGCCATCAGAACACCGCCTTGGCGATCATGTCGACGAAGGCCGCACCGGTCAGCACGGCGCCGCAGATAAAGACCCAGAACCCCAACTCGGGGCCATCCGGCGGCGAGGCGTTCACCATCATGATGAAACCAAGGAACATGGCGAAGATGCCAATGAATGCGGCGATCATCAGTAATACCCCTCGTCGATGGCTAACGGATAAGCAGTCGGGTCATTGAACAGACCCTTATCTACATCCCGACAGTACGATCCGCAGAGCATGCAATGCGGCTCCCAGGCTTCCTCAGCCGCCCGGCCGCACTGGCAGAGATCGCCAGCCCGCTCTTCAGCTTCCAATTCGGCTTTACGCAAATCGACCTTCGGCATCAGCACTCCCTCCATTCGCCGTCTGTCAGCCAGCCGTGCCATTTGCAGTCCGTGATGCGACGCACGGACGGCTTCAGCGTGGGTTCGGCGGTCGATCCGTTCCAGTTCCAGGCCGGGCTGGTGATTGGCTTGTGTTCGACACCGACCGTGATCCGCACCGGATCACCGCACCCGCAAGGGCAGAAGAAGATCATCGCACAGACACCGCCGTCGCCGGGATCAGACAGCCAGAACGATCCGGGCAGCTGGTCGGTGAACAGTGTCTTGCGGTCGGGATAGTGAATGGCGCGCAGGGTCACAGCGTCAAATCCTCGATATCGATCAGGTACGGCTCGCCCCGGAACCACGTCAGGTAAGCAAGGTCGCCTTTCCCCGTGCGGACGAACTCTCGGCTCCCGAACACCCACGCCAGCGCGGCCTTCCACTTGGGGCCCCGCCGCCAGTTCCAGTCGGCCCGGACGATCATGGCGCTCTCGATCCGGCGCGGCGCGTCAAAGCTCATGACCGCACCCCGAGGAAGCCGTTGCGCATCCGGGCAATAACCTCGTCGCCCAGTCCGGCCTCGGTGACCACGGCCTCGAACCGCTCCTCGGCCTCGGTCTGCGCCGCCTCCCGCGCCTCCTTGGCGATCCGGGCCCGTTCATCGGCTTTCAACTTCTCGCGAATGCCTGACGAGCTCATCAGGTTCTTGAGCATGCTGCCCAAGCGGTCCAATTCGAGCGGGTTTATATCCTTGCCTTCATTGTTGAGCTGATCCTTTGCCCACTTGAACGCCAGTGTGGTGACCATCTGGAAAATGGCGTTGTGGGCGTTGGCCTCGTCCTTCAGACCGTTGTCAGTCATCCAGCCGCTGGCCCAGGTGCTGGCCTCTTCCTGCACCTTCACGAACTCGGCATATTCCTGCCCGTAGGCGTGCAGCGCCGACTTGCCGATGCGCAGCTCCTGACCGGCCTCTTCAAGCCGGAAGTTCAGGTCTTCGGCCAGATCCTCGTACCCGGCAAAGCCGCGCTTTTTCAGCGCCTCTTGCAGATACCGTTTCAGATCGGCCGGGAGCAGTTCGACCTTGCGGGGCGGGGGCATCGCTCAGACCCCCGGAATGTCGCGGGCGATACCGTCGTCACGGTCCTCGCGGCGCGCGATACGAAGGCCCGACGGCGTGGCAATGCAAACCACCGTGTCATTGCCCGACGTCGTGACGTAGCCCTTGGTCTCCAGCCAGCGCAGATCGCCGACCACATCCTTGTAATAGGCCGACACGCCGTCGGGTGTGGAGTTGATCACGTGGAGCAGGATGTCGGCGTTGGACGTGTAGTCGCGGGACTTCTCGAGGAAGTCGAGGACGATCGCACGGCGGATCGTGGCGAGCTTGGTTTCGTAGGCGGTCATTTGCTGTCCCTCAGATGGTTTTCATGGCGGGTGACCGAGTTCTCCAGCCGCTCCATGCTTTTCGACATGCTTTGCATTGTCGCTGTCATGGCCTTCATGTCGCCGCCCATGTCGGCCAGCAAAAGACGCAGATCGGTGACCTCGTCCTTGCCCGGCATCTGCTTGAACTCGCTCTCCAGACCGGAGATGCGTTCCTGCATTCGGTTCATGCGCTGGGTGCCGTCGTGGAAACGCTTATCGACATCCGTGCGACGGTTCACGAAAAACGCGTAGACGCCGACGCCGACCGAAATCAGCAGCGCCAAGGCATCGAGTATGAGCTTGGGATCGACAGTCACAGCGGATCGCCCTCGGGCGCGCTCGAATAGATCAGGTGTTTCATGATGTCCTCTTCGGGGATCTGGTTGACCGCCATTCCTCGAGAGCGGCGTTTGGTGGCGGGGTGCTGTCATCGCCTGGCGGCGGCAGCGGCTCGTCAGGGATCGTCTCGGCAGCGGCGCGGATCACTTCGCGGGTCTCGACGTTGCGCCGGAAATGATGCGTCTCCCGCGCGCCGAAATAGAAGGCGACGACGGCCCCGAGGATCCACCACAGCTGATCCGGCACCGTGGCGAACGCGCCCATCACTTCGGAAAAGGTCGCGGGGTCCGCCCATGCCTGGAAGAAGAGCCACAGCGTCATCAGCGCCATCACCGGACGCGGCAAGCGGTTCAGGCTGTCCACGAAGCGATCGAACAGGCCCGTGCGCTGGTGATTGAACTCGGCCGCGAACTGGGCCAGCGCGGCCGCGCGTGCGGACGCATCCAGCTCCATGCGCTTGGTGCGGTTCTCGGTAAAGACCTCGGCCACACCTGTCGCGGCCTCGGCCAGCGTCGTGACCGGTGCCTTGCCCAAAGACCCGAACCCCAGAAGTCTGCCCAACCAGCCGAACATCAGACCCACCTCGCCGTGCGGGCGCGGTGCTCATCCTGTGTCAGGTGGTACTTCTTCGAAATGAACTCCTCGGCGCGGGTGATCCAGCCGCCCTTGCCGCCGTTCTGGCGACGGGCGTATTTGCGAGACGCGGGCCGCGCATCGGCGATCCGGTAATAGTAATCCCGCCGCGCGATCCCGTAGGCATCGACCAGCAAGGACCCGGCCTCGTCAATCGCGGCAAAGGCGGTGCGGATCGTCTGCGGCCCGATCGCCCCATCGACGGCGATGTCAAAGCCCATGTCCACGAAGAGCTGCTGAAGAATGCGCACCGCGCGGCTTGGCCCGGCATTGACGGACATGTCGAAGACGGTGGCATGCAGCGGCTCGGGCAGATCGTCGATCCGGGGCCTCTCGAAGTAATGGGCAACGAAGATATCGACGGCGTGATCGCGGGTCAGCGCGCGGACATCGCGTGTGTCAACGTCACCGTCCCCGTCCAGGTCAAGCCCCAGCCGACGCATCGTGTGGATCGTGACGCCAAAGTTCGTGGCTCCGCCCGGATCGTCCGGGTCGTTCACATATCCACCCTCGCGGGCGACGATCTCTTGGGCGATCTGGCGGACAGATGTCATGGGGAGCCTCGCTGCTGTCACGCACCCCGGTCCTGAGGCGCTGCGAAGCAGCATATTGATGCTCCCGAAAAACAGTGCCCGGACACGTGTCCGGACGCGGCGTCAGTCGAAGAGGGACAGCTGGTTGGGGTCGTGTTCGTCGTTCTGGTGACGTCGAACGGTGCGCACCGCCATGCGCAGTTTGCGGGCGATTTCGCTCTGTGACAAGCCCCGTGACGTCAGCACCTTGACAAGCCAGCGGCGACCCAGGGGGATTTCTCGCGGGATGCGGTGCGACACGGCGGCAAGGGCGCGCGCTGCGTCTATGCCCATATGCCGCGCGATCGGATTGGTCGGACGCGGGTCGGCCCCGATCGACAGCTCACCGCCCCCGAAGGTAAGCAAAAAGTCGATGGCTCCATCTTCGCCAAGGGCTTCGACGAAGACCGCCAGATGCGCAGGGACCGGAACGTCACTCACGCGGCTTGCGCCCCCGGCGCTTCTTGTGGCCGCGCTCGACTTCGTTCTGAGCGGCAATGGTGACCACGGCAACACCCTCGATCCGGTAGACATAGCCACCCGAGACAACACCGTTCGCACCCTGTTCAATGCCGGTTTGAACGGTCTGCCCGATCCTGCGGCGCAAGGTCTCGATATCCATGCCCTCCACCCGTTCCAGGTAGCGAACGATCGCGTGATCCGTGACGTGGTAGAGGGGCTTTTTCACTGACCGTTACCCGTGACTTCGCGCACCGTTCCGATGGCCGACAAAAGATCGCCAGCGGCACGGAAATGCCGCTGTTGCATCAACTCATTGGCACGGCTGGTGACAATGTGATCGATGAGCGCCTGAGCCTGCGCAACACGGTCGCGCTCGCTCACCGGCTGACGTGGCTCGGGATCATCTGTAAGTCCGGCGAGGTAATCCGTGGAACATTCAAGCGCGACGGACAGTGCAATCAGGTTGCGGTAGCTGGGGGAGGCTTTGCCACAGACATATGCATCGACAGTTGGTCTGGGCAGATCGCCACGCCTGGCAATTTGCGAGGTGGTCAGCCCAAGTTCGGCCTTGCGTTTGCGTATTCTGTCTTTCGGTGAGAGCCGACGGGTCATTTGCCGATCCTCTTCCAGTCAAAGTTGATCTTGGCGCGCTTGCCCCACTGGACGAGCGCGTTGACCACCGCGTCGATCTGGGCGTGATCGCGCAGCATGTCGATGTCGGCGGGCACGCTCGACCAGGTGTCCTCGAATCGGCTCCGCACAAAGGCGTTCAGGCCAGCCCGGCCGGGCCGCTCCAGCGCGCCAGCTTCGCCCAGCTTCGTCCACAGCACGTGGATCAGCCGCAGGTCGGCGCGGGGCGCGGGCTTGTGTTTCGATTTGGCGGGTGCGGCGTACTGAAACCCCGCCTCCTTAAGCCGATTGACCACCAGCTTGAGGTCGCCATCGGTCATGTCACGCATCGACGCCTTGCCGGTGATCGACACCTGAAGATCGCGGCGGGCCTCGTCGTCGATGCCAAGCTGGCGACAGGCCGCAAAGACCAGCTTCTGGAGAGCGCGGTCGCGGGTCATGGTTTCACCCCCAGGCAACCGGGTTTTTTTGACTCCCATTCATTGGTCATTCACGCCACCATGACCGGAACGCAGGCGCGCCTGTTCAATTTCGTAGGAAGGGTTTTTCCAGTGGATCTTGATGGATTTTTTGAACTGTTGAAAGGAGGAGCTGGAGCCCTCAAGGAGAGCATATCCGCTGTAGGCGAGCTGAACGGCGCTTTCGGCAAGCGCAAGGACAGTCGTGCGAGAGACCGCGAGGTCGCCACTGTCATTCTTGGCCTGCAGCAAAAGCTCACCGAAGCCTACACCGCGCAACTCGAGCAGCTTGCCATGTTTAACGAGATAAAATCCGAAATAGCCAAGTTCGACCGCCGCCTTGAATTGCAAGGAGACTACGAGCCGTTTCACACCGCTGGGGGCGCGCTCGTACTTGCGCTGAAGGTCTCGGGCGGGGTGGATCCAGTCCACTATATATGTCCCGATTGCGCAGAGCAGGCTCGCCGCTCTTTTCTGCAACCACGGGGCACGGGAAAGGAGTGTTTTCCGTGCGACAAGTTCTTCCCATTCGAGCCGGTCGAGACGCGCGCGTTCACCGTTCCGATCCGAAAGCCTGATATCGTTTGAACCCATCCCGCTCACGCCTTCGCCAGATCGATGGTCACGGCCTCCCACCCGGCATCGGCCGAGGGGCGGGTGTAGAAGCGGATGTAGGTCCTGGACCCGACCACCCGCATGGCGTCACGGATGGCGTCCATGGCCGCGCGCCAGCGCCGATCCTGAATGTCCAGCCGCAGGAGCATGAAGATTTCCGACCGGTTGATCTGGCCTTCCTTGTCGGTGTTGAAGGCGCGGGTGACGATGGCCTTGATCTCGGGGCGGGCATCCGCTGCCCATTCGTTCAGGCACTGGTCGATTAGCCCCTTGGCCACCTGCAATTCGGGGCCGAAGTCGATATTGTCTTGCACCTGCACCTGCACCTTCATCTTGCCGTCATGGCTCATGAAGGTCTTGTTGCCCTTGGCCCCGCCAACGCTGGAGCCGTATTCCTGTTCCAGCAGCGCCTCGAACTCGCCCAGGTCGGTGGCCGTGTGGCCCTTAAACCGCTCGATCTGGTTGCTCAGGGCTACGGCAAAGCCCATGACCTTGCGGACCACTTCGTCCATGAGCAGGTCCTGCGGTTTGACGACAGAGACCGGCACCCAGCCGCCCTTGGCGTCCTGGATGTATTCGGTCCCGTCGATCTCGCGCCGCCCGCTCGGGATCGGCACCGGGGTGAAGTCAGTCGGTTGGTGTGTCATTGCTCGATGTCCTTGCATTGGGATCAGGTGATTTTGCCGTCCTCGATCGCGTCGGCGATCTTGCGAAGCGCGGTCACGACCTCGGTCGGATAGTTCTCGGCAGTGTCGCCCAGCTGGCCCTGCTCGATGGCCGCATCGATATCGAGGTCGATCAGCGCATCGCTCAGGACGTGAACGAACTGCTCCGAATTACCCGAAAGAACCATCGCCATCTGGCCGCGCAGAACGTCGGCTTCGAAACTGTAGTCACTGGCCATGTCAGCCTCCTTGCACGAGGGCGGCGGCAGCACCAACCTGCCCAGCCCGTCCATCATGTGTTCAGTGTTGGAATAGGCCCCGATCGGATCGTTCATCTCACCGGGGCGGGACTTCTCGGCGATCACCCAGCCGCCATTCGGCAGGGGGATCAGGATCAGCGGCACATGGCCCTCGGGCACCTCCCGCGACGGGCGGGTCGAGGCCATGAGGTGCGGAACCAGATCGTCGATGGCAAACGCGCTCATGCCACGGCCTCCACCGGCGTGTTCAACAGCCCGTTGAAATGGGCGATGATCTCTTCCTCGGGCGGTCCGACAAACCAGCCGCCGCGCGCATGGATCAGGCCGACGGCCATGTAGACCTTGTGCTCGATCTTCATCGACTTGGGCGGCAGACCGTCCTCCATGAGGTCGGTCGCGTTGATCGTGACAGTCCACTCGTCGGTTTCGCCCTGCCAGAAGGACGCGGGCGGCATGCCTTGCTCGACCGCCCAACAGGCGATGCAGGCGAAGAGATGGGTGATGGGCGGGTGCGATTGATCAGTCATTGTCAGTGCCCCCGACATTCGTGGTGACAGCCTTCCCGGCACGTCCGCATTTCTTGCAATAGGTCACCGGTCCGGACTGACCGTCATAGGTGCCTTGGGTCTCGGTGTTTCGACAGCAGCTCATTCAAGCGCCCTCCGCTTTCGTGGTTTCAGTGACGGTCCCGGCTTCTTCGGCCGCGATCATCCGGTTCAGTTCGTCTTGCGTTGGCAGAGCCCCCGAGGTCAGCAGGACCGCCGCCATTGCCAGTTGTTCATCGGTGCTGACAAGGGTCGCGCCCCGGATGCCGCCGACATCGCATTTGACGGCACCCGACCGGGCGAGCCGGTACATCTGGGCGGGGGTCCACGGCTTAACCATCGCGCGACACCTTCCGCAGCAGGGCTGCCTCGATCAGATCGCGGGCCAGTTCGTTCGGGCTGACGCCGCGTTTCTGCGCTGCGAACTCCAGCAGGCGGTGCAGGCGCAATCCGATCACAATGGGCTTGGGCCCGTCGGGATTGGCGCTGACCGGGCGCGACGGCGGATTGAAGCTGGGGATATCCACGCCCGCCGTGCGCAAGACACGTATCGTCGAATAGACCTTGTCCACGTTCACATTGAGGATCGATGCGATCTGGCGCGGCGGCACACGCTTCTGAGCCAGATCGCAGACACGGGTACGGAGATCGTTCATAGCCCAGTCTCCCGCTGCGCACGTCCAGCGCGGACGGCCATATCAGCGTCTGTGCTGGACGCCAGATACTGCCGCCGCGCACCTTGGATCGAGGGCACAGGAATGCCCCGTTCTTTGGCCACACGGGCAGCTTGCCGATAAGCCTCTGCAAAGCTTGGACACACGCGCCGCACATAGGCTGCCCTGAGAATGCCGTTGAACTGGATGTCTGAGGCTTCAAGTCTCATAGCCCGGCCTCCCGCAAGGCCTGCAGCTCCAGCCGGGCCGAGGCGCGATGGATGTCGAGCAGCCGGTCAAGCGCCTCGTCCGGATTGCCGGTCTGGATGGCCATCTGCGCGACCATCCGGAAATACGCCTGGCAGATCGCAACGATCGCCAGCGGCTTGCCGTCGGCTTCTGCGGCATGGGCACGGCCTTCGACGCGAGCGGAGACAATGACGCTTTTGACCTCGTCGGCCTGCGTCGGTTCAATCGGTGGTTTCTGGGACATGGGGAGCATCCTCTGTTTTGGTGTGGATCGGGCACGAATTGCAGGCGCGGTACATCCGCACCCAGTGGCTGTTGACGTTCAGAAGGGTCCGGGCACGGCCCCGCCATTTGCGGCAGTCCTG
>FYBJ01000248.1_pt1 | contig 42000 bp, 42 predicted proteins | sample 1134611 | NCBI WGS metagenome assembly FYBJ01 (sample SAMEA104116008, study PRJEB20421) | marine metagenome | isolation source: marine
CCCTTACCCCGTCAGTAGCGCCCCCGGGCCCCGGCCCGAATCCCGTGGCTCAGGTTTCGCGCGGACCGCGGCAACATCGGTCCCATGAGTGAGACGGATATTGTCATCATCGGCGCCGGGCGCGCGATGGGCGCGATGGGCGCGATCCATTTCCAGATCATCGAAGAGGGCGGGCCGATGCTGGTCCATCACATCGCGGGCACCCCCGCGCGCGAGATGTCCCGGGCCGGACCCGAGGCCATGACAGCCCTTGCAACCGAGCATCTGGTAACCGCCTTTGGCGGCGACATCACCAGGCTGATCACCGGCACGGCGACCACAAACTGGACCCGTGACCCGCTTGTTCGCGGGGCCCATGGCTATGCGCGGCCCGGCATGGCCCAGGCGCGCCGCGACCTGATCGGGGCGGATACCGGCCTGATCGGCTTTGCGGGGGAGGCGTTTTCGCCCGGCTGGCAGGCCACGGCGCATGGCGCATACCAGTCGGGCCGCGACGTGGCCGCACGGCTGGCGGATCGGGTGGCGGATCGGGTGGCGGGCGCGGACGACTGACGCCAAGACGGTAGGGCGAGGTTTCACCCCGCCTTGCGCGCGCCGTATCGCAGTGTCTTACGATTTTCCGGTCAACCGCCCCAGCCAGCCCTTTTTCCGGACGACCTCGTCGTCGTCCTCTTCGCCCGGCCCCTCGATGACGGATTCCAGGTTGGCAAAGAACTGATCGGCCATCTTCTTGGCGAACCCGCCGACGATACGGCTGCCCAGCTGCGCCAGTTTGCCGCCGACCGATGCCTCGACGTCATAGATCAGCCGGGTTCCGGTCTCGCTCTCTTCCAGGCGCACATCGGCACCGCCCCTGGCAAAGCCCGCAGCCCCGCCCTTGCCCTCGCCGCTCAGGGTCAGGCTGTCCGGCTCTACCATGTCCGACAGGGTGACACGGCCCCTGAACGTGGCCTTCACCGGGCCGACCTTCTGCACCACCGTCGCCTCGAACCCGTCCTCGGGCGAGCCGGTCAGCTCCTGCGCGCCCGGCACGCATTCGCGGAGCACCTCGGCGCTGGTCAGCGCGGCCCAGACCACCTTGCGCGGGGCGGCAATGTCGCGTTCGCCGGTCATTTTCATCGCCGTGTCTCCTCTGGCAGGGCCTGATCGGACCTGATCGGGCCTCATCCGGCCAGCCTAGCGCGCCCTGCGCGCCGCGCCAAGAACCCCGGCGGCCAAAAGCGCGTGACGGCTGTCGGGCGCGGTGCTACGCCTTGGCCGAAAGGATCGCCATGACCAACGCGACGCCCCATGACCGGCCCGGCACGGCCATCGCATTTGCCCTGCTGGGGATGAGCGCGATCTCGGTCAATGACACGATCATTAAGTATCTTTCCAGCGGCTATCCGCTGCACCAGATCGTGTTCACCCGCTCGGTCATCGCGATCATGCTGACGCTGATCCTGGTGCAGATGGAAGGTGGGTTCACCATCCTGCGCACGTCCCGGCCCGTACTGCACGTGGTGCGCGGGCTGATGATCGTGACGGCGAACATGTGCTTTTTCACCGCCGTCTCGGTGCTGACACTGGCCGAGACCACGGCAATCTTCTTTACCTCGCCTTTGCTGATCACGTTGCTGAGCATTCCGTTTCTGGGCGAGAAGGTCGGCCCCTACCGGATCGGCGCCGTGATCGTGGGGTTCATCGGCGTGATCATCGTCTCGCGCCCCTGGGCCAGCGGGGCCGAGCGCGACGCGCCCTTCGCGCTTTACATGCTGCCCTTCATCGGGGCCTTTGCCTATGCGGTGACCCAGCTGCTGACCCGGAAACTGGGCGTCAGCAGTCGCGCCTCGGCGCTGGCGGTCTATTTGCAGATCATGTTCATCATCGTCAGCTCGGGCTTCTGGCTGGTGGCCGGCGACGGGCGCTTCGCGCTCGGGCAGCAGAGCGAGGCGCTGATCTTCCTGCTGCGCGCCTGGACCTGGCCCGAGACGGCCGATCTGTGGCGCTTTGCGTTGATGGGCTGTGTAACGGCGGTGGTGGGCTATTCGATGAGCCAGGCCTACCGGCTGTCCAGTTCGGCGACGGTGGCGCCGTTCGAATATGTCGGCCTGCCGCTGGCGATCTTCTGGGGGTGGATCGTGTTCAGTGACCTGCCGGGTGCCACGGCGCTGCTGGGCATCGCGCTGATCCTGGCCTCGGGACTGTTCGTGTTCCTGCGCGAGCGGCAGTTGAAACGCTCGGTGGCGCGCGGGCTTCGCGCCGGTAAGCCGGGGTAAGGGCGCGGAGGCCGGGATCATGGGTATTTTTGACCAGAAAGAAGCGGGAGGGGCGATGCTGAGCGGCGTGCGGGTGGTCGAGATCGAGGGGCTGGGGCCCGGCCCCTTTGCAGCAATGATGCTGGCCGATCTGGGTGCGGATGTGGTGGTGATCCACCGGCCCGGCAAACCCGATGCGCTGACGTCTGACCCCAGCCTTCTGGACCGGGGCAAGCGGTCGATCCTGCTGGATTTGAAGGACGCGGAGGACCTTGCGGTGGCGCGGGCTCTGATCGCGGGGGCGGACATGCTGATCGAGGGGTTTCGCCCTGGCGTGATGGAGAGGCTGGGGCTGGGGCCGCAGGCCTGCCACGAGGAAAATCCGGCGCTGATCTATGGCCGCATGACCGGTTGGGGGCAGAGCGGGCCGCGGGCGCGGACCGCGGGGCATGATTTCAACTACCTCGCCACCGCGGGGGCGCTCTGGTACGCCTCGCCACCCGGGCAGCCGCCCTTTCCCCCGCCCACGATGCTGGGCGATGTGGGGGGCGGCGCGCTGTATCTCGTGGCGGGCCTGCTGGCGGGGTACATCGCCGCGCAGCGCACCGGTCGGGGCACCGTCGTGGATGCGGCGATCACCGACGGGGCGGCGCATATGATGGCGCTGATGATGGCCATTCGCGAGACCGGGATGATGGGCGACGCGCGCGGCGCGGGGCTGCTGGATGGCCCGCACTGGTCGCGCAGCTACGTTTGCGCCTGTGGCGGCTTCATCAGCGTGCAGGCGATCGAGCCAAAATTCTATGCCGAGTTGCTGGACCTTCTGGGCCTCGGCGGCGACGACAGCATGCGCGACCAGCATGACAGGGATCAATGGCCCGCGCAGAGCGCGCGCATGGCCGGGGTCTTTGCCCGGCACCCGCTGGAGCATTGGGCGGGCGTCTTCGAGGGCTCGGATGCCTGTGCCGCGCCTGTGCTGAGCCCCAGCCAGGCGGCCTCTGATCCGCATAACGTGGCGCGGGGCACCTGGGGTACCGATCCGCTGCAACCGGCCCCGGCGCCGCGCTTTGACGGGCGGGTGCCGGAGATCGCCAAACCGCCGAACCGCGGAGAAAACGGCGACGCGATCCGTGCCGAGCTGCGGGCGCGCGGTCTGCTTTAGCCGCGCGGCAGGCCGCTGGTGGCGCGCACCATCAGCTCGGGCGGGATCAGCACGCTGCCCGTCGCCTCATCAGGCGAAACGATGGCCGTGGCGATCGAGCGCGCCGCGCGTTTGCCGATCTGGCGCGCCGGGATGCGCACCGTGGTGAGCGGCGGCTCGAACTCGCGCGAGCCCGAGAAATCGCCAATCCCCGTCACCGTGACATCCTCGGGCACCCGCACCCCGGCCCGGGCCAGCGCGTGCATGGCCCCCCAGGCCAGAACGTCATTGCCGCAGATGATCGCCGTGGGCCGGTGCGAGCGGGTCAGAAGCTCGGCCACCGCCTCCTTGGCGGCGGCCACGCTGTAGCGGGTCTCGAGATGCCAGGTCTCGCCGATCCGGCAGCCACCCGCGGCGAGCGCCGCGCACACGCCTTCAAACCGATGCGCCGCGCGGTCGTTTTCGGCCACGGGCGGGAAGACGGCGGCGATCTCGCGATGGCCCAGCGACACGATATGCGCGCCGATCAGCTGACCTGCGCGGAAATTGTCCGACCCGACGCAGGTCACTGCCGAGCCCTCGGCATGGTTCCACAGCAGGATGGCCGGAATCTCCTGCTGCGTGAGCAGGGCGAAACTGTCCTCGGAATGCTCGACCCCGATCAGCGCCATGCCGTCCACCCGATGCTCGAGCATCTTGCGGATCAGATGATATTCGCGATCCAGGCTGTAGCCGTGCGAGGCCAGCAGGATGGTAAACCCGAACTCCTCGACGGACTCGGAAAAACTCTGGATCAGTTCGGCAAAGATCGCATGGTCCACCGTGGGCACGATGAGGCCGATCGTACCGCTGCGGATGCCGTGGATGGTCTGGGCGGCGCGGTTGCGGATATAGCCCAGCCGACGCACCGCCGCGTCGATGCGGGCCCGAGTCGAGGCCCTGACCAGTTCGGGGTGGTTGAAGCTGCGCGACACGGTCGAAGGCGAGACCTTCGCCGCCTTGGCCACAGCGATGATGTCGGATTTTTTGGGTTTCATGCCATAGGCTTATACGCCATTTTCCGGAAAAAATGAAAACATTTGCAAAACTATTTTCATTGCGTAGCCTTTAGGGTCACACGAACTTCCCGGCTTGGGGGCCATGGATGGAATTCCTGAATTACTTTGGCGAGGTGTTCACCCTCTGGAACTTCAGCCTGCTGCTGTTCGGGACGGTGTTCGGCCTGATCCTGGGGGCCACGCCGGGGCTGTCACCGACCATGGCGGTGGCGCTGCTGATCCCGTTCACCTTCCGGATGACGCCCGAACAGGGGCTGATCCTGCTGGGGGCGATGTACACATCGACCGTGGCGGGCGGGGCGGTGTCGGCAATCCTGCTGAAAATTCCCGGGGCGCCCGCGAACATTGCCACCACCCTGGACGGCCACACAATGGCGCAGCAGGGCCACGGGCAGCGCGCGCTGCAATTGTCGTTCCTGTCCTCGGCGGTGGGCGGGCTTTTCGGGATATTCCTGCTGATCTTCATGGTCAAGCCGCTGTCGGATGTCGCCCTGTCCTTTGGTCCGTCCGAGCTGTTCTGGCTGGCCATCCTGGGTGTCACGGTGATCGGCGCGCTGGACGGGCGGTCCCTGGTCAAGGGGCTGCTGGCGGGCAGCGTGGGCATGTGGCTGGGCACGATCGGCTATGATGACCAGCTGGGTGCGCAGCGCTTCATCTTTCACCCCGCGCTGGGCGGGGGCATCAACGTGATCGCGGCGCTGATCGGGCTGTTTGCCATTCCACAGGTGATCACCATGCTGGCCAAGGGCCGCCGCAAGGAGGACGCGACGGTGATCGAGGTCACATCGCATTCTCTGAGGGAATCGGTGCGCGAAGTGGCCCGGCGTCCGCGCGCCGTGACCATCGGCTCCATCACCGGCGCGATCATCGGTCTTATCCCCGGCGTGGGCGGGCAGATCGCGGGACTGGTGGCCTATGACCAGGCCAAGAAGTTCAGCCCCGAGCGCGACAAGTTCGGCACCGGCCATTCCGAAGGGCTGATTGCCGCCGAAAGCGCCAACAACGCGATGGTCGGGCCCAGCCTGGTGCCGCTGCTGACGCTGTCGATCCCCGGATCACCCACTGCCGCGGTGCTGCTGGGGGGATTACTGATCCACGGGATTTTTCCCGGATCGGACCTTTTCGACAACAACCCGCAGGTGGCCTGGACCTTTATCAACTCGATGCTGGTCGGGCAGATCCTGATGTGCGCTTTCGGATTGCTGATCGCGGGGTTCGTGGCGCATGTGGCGCGGGTGCCGCAGGCGGTTATGGCGGCCATCGTACTGGCGCTGGCGGTGTTCGGCAGCTATTCGGTGCAATCCAGCATGGGCGATGTCTATGTCATGGCGGCGCTGGGGATCGGGATGTATTTCCTGGAACGTTTCGGGTTCAGCGCAGCACCGCTGGTGCTGGGGCTGATCCTGGGGCCGATCGCGGAATCGAACTATGTGCAGGGCGCGCAGATCGCCGCGGCAACCGACGGGATGGTCCCCTATTTCTTCACCGGCGGGCTGAACATGGTCCTGATCGCTGTGGTCATCGCCTCCATCGTCTATTCGTGCTGGATGGAGCTGCGCACCCGCCGCTATATCAGCAAGGAGGAGTTGATGTCATGAGTGACATGTCGCTGCCACGCCTTCAGCATGTCGTCGCCTCGGGGGTGATCATGGCCGTGGGCGTCTGGGTCACATGGGTGAGTTTCACGCAAGAGCCGGCGGCGGCGTTTCTCTTTCCCCGCCTGATCGCATCGGTATTCCTGGTGCTGTCGGTCTGGACCTTCGCGAAAGCCTGCCTGGGCTGGACCAAGGTGGGTGCGGGTCTTACGCCGACGCTTTATGCCAATCTCCTGCCCGGGCTCCTCGTTATGCTGGTCTATGTGTTCTGGGCCGCCAAGGGGCTGGGGTTCTACACGGCGACGACGATCACGGTTTTTCTGGTGCTGATCCTCTATGATCCGGCACCGCACGGCGCGATGTCCACATGGATCAAGCGCATCGTCATCACGGCCTGCTTCATGGCCGTCATGTATGGTCTCTTTGCGGTGGTGCTCAAGGTGTACACGCCGCGAGAGATTTTCTTCTGAACCGCAAGGGCGGCAGACCAACAATCCAAGGGAGGATTTCAAGATGAAAAGACTGATAGCAGCGGCCGCGATGGCCGTGATGGGCCTGATGGGCCTGACAGGCGGCGCGGCACAGGCCGGCGAATATCCGGATCGCCCGATCATGATGATGGTAAGCTATGGTGCCGGCGGGGCCACGGATTTCCAGGCGCGCATCGTGACCATGGTGGCGGGCAACGAGGACATGCTGGGAATGCCCGTCGCCATCATCAACAAGCCCGGTGCGGGAGGGCGCGTCGGCTGGAACTGGTTCGCGACCCAGGCCGATGCGGACGGCTATACGCTGGCCGCCTACAACATCCCGCATTTCATCGCGCAATCGATCAAGGGCGGGGTGGACTATTCCGCGGACAGTTTCGAGCCCATCGCCAACTGGGGCGCGGACCCGGCGGTCTTCGTCGTGGCGGCGGACAGCGAAATGAATTCGATGGATGACGTGGTGAATTTTGCGCGGGAAAACCCCGGCAAGCTGACCTTTTCGGGGGCGGGTCTGTTCGTGGGGCACCATATCGCGGCGCTGCAGCTGGAGAAGGCGGCAGGCGTGAAGATGGCCTATATCCCCACCAAGGGTGGCGGGGCCGCGGCGATGAAGGCGGTGATCGCCGGTGACGTGATGGGCGGGGTCAACAACCTCTCGGACGCGTTCCGGGCGCAAGCTGCGGGCAACGTGAAAATCCTTGGTGTGTTCGACCTTGAGCGCAGCGACTTCCTGCCGGATGTGCCGACGCTGAAGGAACAGGGCTATGACGTGGACAACGCCAGCGTGAACTTCCGCGGCATCATGGTGCCCAAGGGCACGCCGCAGGAGGTCATCGACAAGCTGGCCGCGACCGTGCCCGCGATGTTCGAGAATCCCCGCGTGGCCGCGAAGATGAAGGCCGGCGGCAGCCCGATGCGCATCATGACCCGTGACGAGGTGCTCGAGATGTGGGCGGCGCGTGAAGAGACGCTCAGGGAGCTGCTCTCCGGGCTGTGACACGAGTGGTTTCGCCGCGCCTGGCGGCGCGGCGACCGGTCGGGGGCTCTGCCCCCTACCGCGAAAACGCATGGCGTTTTCACGGCCACCCCCGGGATATTTGGGGCGACAAGAAAGACGGATTTGCGCGTGTAACGGAGCCGGAGGAGACCATGATGACGGCCGTTGATCAGCTGACGGAGCTTGATGCGATCATTGCCCGGGCGCGTGCCGCGCAGGAGCGGTACGAGGCAGGCGGCAGCCAGACGCGCTATGACCGCGCGGCACAGGCCGTGGCCTGGGCGATCATGGAGCCCGGGCGCAACCGGGCGCTGGCCGAGCTGGCCGTCGCCACCACGGGACTGGGCAATGTGCCCGACAAGATCACCAAGAACCATCGCAAGACGCTGGGCCTGATGCGCGACATTGCGGATGTGCCCACATTTGGCGTCATTCGCGACGATGCCGCGACCGGCATCACCGAGATCGCGCGGGCGATGGGGGTGATCGGGGCCATCGTGCCATCGACCAACCCTGCCGCGACACCTGCCAACAACATCATCAACGCGCTCAAATGCGGCAATGCCATCGTGGTCGCCCCCTCGCCCAAGGGCGTGGCGAGCTGCGAGGCCCTGCTGGGCTATATCCATGCGGAATTCGCCAAGATCGGCGAGGACCCGGACCTGGTCCAGATGGTGCCGGCCCCCGGCTCGAAGGAGAAGACCCAGCGCCTGATGGAGAGCTGCGACAAGATCATCTGCACCGGATCGCAGAACAACGTGATGCGCGCCCAGACCGCCGGGACCCCGGCCGTGGCCGTGGGGGCGGGCAACGTGACGGTGATCGTGGACGAGACTGCGGACCTGGAGGCCGCGGCCGAGAATATCCGCGCCTCCAAGACCTTTGACAACGCCACCTCGTGCAGTTCGGAAAACGCCGTGGTGGTGGTCGATGCGGTCCATGACGATTTCGTCGCCGCCATGGCCCGCGCAGGGGGCGCGGTCGTGGAGGACGAGGCCGGGGTCGTGGCCCGGCTCTGGCCGGACGGACATCTCAACCGCGCGGTGATCGCGCAGGATGCCGCGCCGATGATCGACGCGCTGGGATTGGGTGACGTGGTGCCCGAGGGGACCGAGTACATCGCCGTGCCCACAAGCGGCATCGGCCCGGATCATCCTCTGAGCGGGGAAAAGCTGAGCCGGGTGCTTGCGCTGTACCGGGCGAAGGATTTCGAGGCGGCGGTGGCCACCGCGCGCGACATCCAGCTCTATATGGGGGCGGGGCATTCGGTGGGGCTGCATTCCACCGACGAGGCGCGGGCCATGCGGCTGGCCACGGCGATCCCGACCTGCCGGGTCGTCGTCAACCAGGCACATTGCTTTGCCACGGGCGGGGCGTTCAACAACGGGATGCCGTTCTCGCTGTCCATGGGCTGCGGGACCTGGGGCGGCAATGCCATCGACGACAACCTGCACTGGCGGCATTTCCTGCAATCGACCAGGATCATCCGTGAAATCCCGCCGCGCGAACCTGCGCTCGAAGACATCTTTGCCGACTATTGGGACGTGGCGGGGACATGAAGCTTTCGCCCGATCATCCGCCCCGGGGCACGGTGCGCGACTGGCTGGATGCGCGGGCCGGGGCGGGAGGCGCGGCCATCGTCTTTCCCGAGACCGGGGCACGGCTGGACTGGGCCGGGCTGCGCGATGCGGCGCGGGGCTTTGCCATGGCGCTGACCGCGCGGGGGGCCGAAAAGGGCGAGAGCGTCGCCATCATGGCCCCCAACGGGCCGCAGGGCGTCACGGCCTATTACGGTGCGCTTTATGGCGGGTTCCGGGCCACGATGATCAACCTCGCGGCCGGGCCGGATGCGATCGCCTATGCGCTGGAGCATTCGGGCGCGCGGTTCGGCTATGTGGACCCCGGATGCAGGGCCCAGTTCGATGCCGCCAACGCGGCGGGGATCGCGGCGCTGGCCCTGGACGCGGGCGAGGATACGGCACTCTACCCGGTGGAACCGGGGGATCATGCGCTGCTGATGTACACCTCGGGCACGACGGGGCGGCCCAAGGGGGTCGTGCACAGCCATGCCAGTCTTCTGGCCGGGGGCTGGACCACGGCGATCGCGCATGGGCTGGGCGCGCGCGACCGGGGGTTCTGCATCCTGCCCATCTGCCACATCAACGGGCTGTGCGTGACCGTCATGGGCAGCCTTGTCTCGGGCGGGTCGCTGGCCATGGTGTCGCGGTTTTCCGCCTCGAAATTCTGGGAGCAGGCCGAGACCGCACGGGTCACATGGTTCTCGGCGGTGCCCACGATCATCTCGCATCTGCTGCATGGCGAGGCCAACCCGAGCGCCGCCTGCCGCGACCGGCTGCGCTTTGGCCGTTCGGCCTCCTCGGCGCTGGCGGTCGAGACGCAGACGGCCTTCGAAACCCGCTTTGACGTGCCGATCATCGAGACCATGGGCCTGACCGAGACCGCGGCACAGATTCTGTCCAACCCCCTGCCCCCCGGCATCCGCAAGATCGGCTCGCCGGGACGTGCCTATGGCTGCGAGGTGCAGATACAGGGGCCCGATGGTCTGCCCGTCGCGCCCGGCACCGAAGGCGAGATCACCGTGCGCGGCCCTAACACGATGCTGGAATACCTCAGGAACCCGCAGGCGACCGCGGCCACCTTCCGCGGTGGCTGGTTGCGCACCGGGGACCTCGCGCGGATGGACGCGGAGGGCTATGTCTTTGTCACCGGGCGGCTCAAGGAGCTGATCATCAAGGGCGGCGAGAACATCGCTCCGCGCGAGATCGACGAGGCGCTTTATGCCCATCCGGACGTGATCGAGGCGGCCGCCTTTGCCCGTGCCTGTACACGCTATGGCGAGACAGTCGAGGCGGCGGTGCGGGTGCGCGCGGGATCGCAGTTGCAGGCCGCCGAGCTGATGTCGATCTGCGAGCGCAAGCTGGGCAAGTTCAAATCCCCGGACCGGGTGCATTTCCTCGAGGAACTGCCAAAGGGGCCGTCGGGCAAGATCCAGCGGCTGAAGCTTGCCCTGATCATCGGTGACGCGTCCCAGGAGGGTGTCGCGCGCGCCGCGCCGCCCGCCTGAGACATCCGGTCCGGCGGATCGCTCCGCGGATCACTCCCATGTCGGGCCCTGCACGAGATTTTCGCGCATCAACCGCTGCTCCAGAGTGCCGCGCGCGGTGCCGAGACGGGCGAGACAGGCCGCCCTCGCCTGTGCGTCATGGCGCACGATGGCAATGGCCTCGTCCGGCGTGACGGCGGCAAAGCGGACCGGCTGGCCTGCGCGATACTGGACCAGGCGGTCGACATCGCACGACAGGACAGTGGCGATCTTGGGGTATCCGCCGGTGGTCTGGTGGTCGGCCAGAAGGACCGTGGGCACCCCGTCGCCGGACACCTGGATCGAGCCGCGCAGGATCGGTTCGGACGGGATCGAAAGCGCGCCGTCGAGGGCCAGTACCGGCCCTTCGAGGCGCATTCCCATGCGGTCATGGGCATCCGTCACCGTGAAGGAGCTGGACAGAAGGTGCCGCAGGGCCGAACCCGAGAAACGGTCCTCCTGGGGCCCGGTCACCACGCGAATGGGCGCATCCGCAGGAACTGCACATCCGGCGATGGCTCCTTCGCGGTCGCGACGCAAGGCAGCGTCATCCACGGGTATCGTCTGGCCGGTCGCGATGACGCCCCCGCCCAGCCCCGAGATGGCATGGGTGGCGCTGTGGCCCAGCCAGGTCGGGCATCGAAGGCTGCCGGCAAGGGTCAGGTAGGCCCAGCTTCCGGTCCGGCCGGGCCGGATGGTCAGCCTGTCGCCTTCGTACAATGTCAGGACCTGGCCTGACGCGTATCTCTGGCCGTTGTGGTCCAGCAAGAAGGCCCCGCCGGCCACGGCGCAGGTCACCGCACCGCCATGGCAGGTCAGGCCCAGCCCGCCAAGCGACACCTCGATCGCCGTCGCATCGCAGGTATTGCCCAGCGCGACATTCGCCGCCTGACAGGCCAGCCGATCCATGGGCCCCGAGGCGCTCACCCCGTAGCGCAGCTGTCCGCGGCGACCGCCGTCCTGGAATGTGACCAGCGGTCCGGCGAACCCGACCCTGAGCGTGACATCAGCCATGCGCAGACTCGCGGGTCAGACGGTCGAAATCCGCGCGGTCGATCCGCTCGAACCGCACCGTGTCGCCGACATCGAAGAAGAAGGGCCGGGCCTCGTTGCGGGTCATGATCCGCGTGGGCGACCGGCCGATCACCGACCAGCCGGTCGGCATGGTCAGCGAGGTCACCAGGCATTGCGGCCCCGCGATCAGCAGGCTGCCAGCGGGGATGTCACGCACCGGGCTCGGCTTGCGCGGGACCCGGATCGGTGCGGGCACGCCGCCCAGATAGGCATAGCCCGGAACGAACCCGTACATGAGCACCCTGTAGTCGCCGCTCAGATGGGCCGCGATGACCGCCTCCCGGGACAGCCCCGTGGCCTTGGCGACGGCCGCCAGATCAGGGGCGAGCGCCGCGTCATAGCAGACCTGAACGACGCGCTCCTGCCCCGTGACGGTCTCGATCCGGAGCCCGGTCAGCCTTTCGCTTATGTCGGACGTTATGGCCGCGTGATCGGTGACCAGCGGGTCGAAATCGACCAGCAGGTTGACCAGCGCGGGCACCGTTTCGATCATCCCCTCGGGCGGGTCGGCCATCAGCGCCCGGTCCAGCGCCAGGACCGCGCGGTGCGTGTCTTCGGCGATTTCGGTGCCGAAAGTCACCAGGACCGCGTGATCGGCCACCGGCTTGAACACCGGCGGTGTCACGGCCCCTGCGGCCCGTCACAGGGCGCGATGGTGATCCCCTGCGCCTCGAGCCGCGCGCGGATCGTGCGGGTCATGGCCACGGCATCGGGGCTGTCCCCGTGCACACAGATCGACTGTGCCGACAGGCGGATCGGGTCTCCGTCGATGACCGGCATCCGCCCGCTTTGCAGAAAGGCGATCAGCCGGTCCGCGGCGGCCTCGGGGTCGTGGATCATCGCGCCCTTCCGGTCGCGCGGCACCAGGTGCCCCGACGACAGATAGCCGCGGTCGGCGAACACTTCGGACCAGACCGCCGCCCCGGCGGCGCGTGCGGCCTCTTCGATCCGCGTGCCGGAAATCGCGAGGATGGCCAGGTCCGGATCGTGCCGTTGCACCGCCGCGACAATGGCCGCAGCCACCGACCCGTCCCGTGCGGCCAGGTTGCCCAGCGCGCCATGCGGCTTGACATACGCCACCGGCACGCCCGCCTGCCGCGCAATCGCCCCGAGCGCGCCCAGCTGGGCCACGCACATGCGCCCGATCTCGTCCGGAGTCATCGGGATGACGCGCCGCCCGAAGCCTTCGCGGTCATTGTAGCCGGGATGCGCACCCACCCGCACGCCGTGGCGCTTTGCCAGCAGCAGCGTTCGGTACATGGTTTCCGGGTCGCCCGCATGGCCGCCACAGGCCACGTTGGCCGAACTCACCAGGCGCATCATGGCCGCGTCATCGCCCATCGACCAGGGGCCGAACCCCTCGCCAAGATCGGAATTGAGATCAATCTGCATTCAGACGGTCCTCGGTCCAGCCGGGCAGGCGCCGCACAGCCCGGGGCCAGTGTGTGCGGCAACCGCGCAATTGGCAAGATGGCCGGAGTCCGGGGGCCCTGCACCAATGCAGCGGTGCGCCGGTGTGCGCGGTGGTTGCGAAACTCCGCGATACGGATTTTGCGCGAATGGCATTACAAAGACCCCTGAAACTCGTGATTCACATTCAGGTATCATCATGCCCCTCGGACCGCTTCTGGACCTGCGCCACCTGCAAATGATCCGCGCCATTGCCGAGCATGGCCGCGTGACCGACGCCGCCGATGCGCTGGGGATCACACCGTCGGCCCTGTCGCATCGCATCCGCGAGGCCGAGCGGCGCCTGAACGTGGTGCTGTTCACGCGCATCCACAAGCGCCTGAGGATGACACCGGCGGCCGAGTATCTGGCCGAGGTGGCCGAACGGCTGCTGGCCGATCTGGACCGTGCCGAGCAGGACGTGCAGCGCATGGACCGCGGTGTCGAGCATGTGGTGCGCATCGCGGTCGAGGCCTATAGCTCGTATCACTGGTTACCGGGCTTTACCCGGTTCCTGCAGGACAGACTGCCCGGGGTCGATCTGCAGGTGATGGCCGGCATGGCGGGCGAGCCGGTCCGCGCGCTGCTCAATCGCCATGTGGACCTGGTGGTGATGGCCGGCGAGGCGGATCATCCGGGCACGGCCCGCCAGGCGCTCTTTACCGATGCACTGCTGTTCATCATGCCGCCCGGGCACCGGCTTGCGGGAAAGGGGTTTGTCGAGGGCACCGACATCGAGGGCGAGGATTTCATCACCTACACCAAGACCCCGCAGCCGGATCGCGAGTTTGCCCGCCTGTTTCGCCCCTCCGACCGCTATCCGCGCTGGATGGCGACGGTCGAGTTGCCCGAGGCGATTGTCGAGCTGGTGGCCGCCGGTCAGGGCACCAGCGTTCTGTCGGGCTGGGCGGTGCGTCCGGCCATCGACGCGGGCCGCATCGCCTCGGCGCGGGTGGGGGCGGAGGGCATCGACCTGACCTGGTCGGCCGTTCTGCGCGAGGAGGATGCGGGCGACACGCCCATCGCCGCCACGGCCCGCGCGCTGGCCGATTGGACCGGCATCCGCGGCGGGTTCGGCTGACGCGGACCCACTCACCCGCGCAGCCGCGTGTTCTGCGGGTCATGGACATGCGGCCCGTGCCGCCGCGCCGCGCGGGCCCGGCCAAAGGCGCGCACCTCGCAGCCTTCGCCCATCGCCACAGCGCCATGGGAGACATAGCCCAGCGCCAGCAATTTGCCGGTGCGGTAGCCCATGGACACCGACGTGAGATAGCCGACCCGTTCTCCGTCCTTCAGGATCGGGTCCGAGCCCAGCGGTTCGGGCCCCGGGTCGGTGATCTCGAGCCCGATGAACTCCCATTCCGGCGTGCTCTGCGACTGTGCGACAACCGCGTCGCGCCCCGTGAACGGGCCCTTGTCCAGATTTGCGAACCGGCCAAGCCCCGCGTCAAAGAGCGTGTATTCGGTACCGAAATCGGCACCCCAGCCATGATAGCCTTTCTCGATGCGCATCGCGTTCAGCGCGTAGGAGCCGAAATCACAGACCCCGTGGACGGCACCGGCCTGCCGGACGGCATCGTAGAGCGCCCCGAGATCGCGGGAGGCCACGTGCAGCTCCCATCCCAGTTCGCCGACATAGCTGACCCGCAGGGCCGTCGCGGCGCAGCCTGCGATCCCGATCCGCGCGGCGCTCATCCACGGCATCGCCGCCGCACTCAGGTCCGCATCGGTCAGCGGCTGCAACAGGTCGCGCGATTTCGGTCCCATGACCAGCAGCGCCCCGTCATGGGCATGGCCCTTGTGCAGCGTGGCCTTCGCCGCACCGATCTGCTCTGAAATCCAGTCGAAATCGCGCCCGGCCGCCAGCGTCGGGCCACAGAGCAGGAACATGGTTTCGTCCAGCCGGGCGATGGTGAGTTCCGACCAGATGCGCCCCCGGGGAGTGAGCATGTAGCTCAGCCGGACCCGCCCGACCGGCGGCAGCGCGCCACAGACGATGCGGGACAGGACCTGGGGTGCCTCGGGCCCGTCCAGAACGAACTTGGTAAAGCCGCAATGGTCCATCACCCCCACCGCGTCGCGCACCGTGCGGCATTCCTCGCGCACCGCGTCCTGCCAGGGTTCGTGCCCGAAGCTCAGCGCGGTATCGTCCACCGCGGCATCCCGCCTGAACCAGAATGCCCGCTCCCAGCCGCCGATCTGCCCCATCACCGCCCCCTGCCCGGCCAGCCGCGCATAGAGCGGGCTTTGCCCGACCGGCCGGCCCGAACGCATCAGGCGGTGCGGGTACGGGATGGCGTATTGCAGGCCGTAATGCTCGCAGGCCCGCGCGGCGGCATAGTCCGGCGTCGCCCAGGCCCCGAACCGGCGCGGGTCCCAGGCCGCGAGGTCCCATTCGGTTTCGCCCCCGGTCAGCCATTCGGCCATGGCCTTGCCGATGGCGGCCGAATGGGTGATGCCGATCTGCACCCCGGTGGCGTGATAGAAGTTGCGCACGCCCGCCGCCGGCCCGACCAGCGGCAGCGCATCCGGCGCGTAGGGAATGGGCCCGTTGACAAAGCGCTGGGCCCCGGCCTCGGCCAGCAGCGGCACATGGGTGGATGCGGCTTCGAACACGGCCATCATGCCCTCGACATCATCGGCGAAAAGCTGGTGATCGAAGCTCTCCGGCACGGCGTCCTGCCAGACGGGGCGCCCGTCATGCGCATAGGACCCCAGCAGCAGCGCATTGCGCTCGCGCCGCAGGTAGAAGCGCAGGTCGGGGTCGCGGATGAGCGGAAAGACCGAGGTATCCGCGTCAAGCGCGGGCAGCGCGGTGGTGACCATGTACTGATGTTCGAGCGTGACGACCGGCAGGTCGAGCCCGGCCATACGCGCGATCACCCCGCCGCTGGATCCGGCGGCGTTGATCACCGTTTCGGCCTCGACCGTCCCCTTGTCGGTCTGCACCCGCCAGCCGCCATCCGCCCGCGGGGCAAGCCCCGTGACGCGCGTGAAGCGCGCCACCCCGGCCCCCGCGATCCGGGCATGACGGGCCAGCGCCTGGGTCAGCTGGCTGGGATCGATGTCGCCCTCATAAGGGTCCAGAATGCCGCCCAGAACGCGGCCTTTCGCGCGCCAAAAGGGGTGCCGCGCCTCGATCTCGGCCGGTGTCAGCATCGACAGGTCGAACCCCGCCGACAACGACACGCCGCACAGGTGCTCGAAAAGCTGCATCCGCTCGGGCGTGTGCGCGGGCCAGATGGCCGAGGTGTGCCGGTAGGTGATCGGCGCATCGGGGTCCGCGGCCAGGTCGCTGTAGAGCCGCCAGGCGTAGTTGCCCGCTCTCATGCCCAGCCAGCTGTTGGCATAGGTCGGGATGTTGCCCGCCGCGTGCCAGGTCGACCCGGCGGTCAGCTCGTTCTTTTCGATCAGCAGCGCATCGGTGATCCCGGCCTGCGCCAGGTGGTAGAGGATCGAGGCCCCCACCGCCCCGCCCCCGATCACGACAACCCGGGCATGGCTCCGCATTCAGAACGCCTCAAGCAGGCGGCCGTGGCCCGGCACGGGATCGGTGATGCCGATGCCGCGCAGGGTCTGCCACATCACCGCGGCATTGCAGGCGACGACGGGTTTGCCGTGCTGCGCTTCGAGTTCGGCGATCAGCCCGACCACCGGCAGCGCGGTGCCCACCTGCAGGATCGCGTCGCAGTCGGACGCGGCGACCCGGGCAAAGACCTCGCGGATGTCCGCCAGCGGCGTTTCGCAGATCTCCGGCAGGGAGGGCGCGCAGGTGCCCGCGATGGCCACGACCTCGAACCCGGCGGCCTCGGTATTGGCCCGGACCACCGCGTCGATGCCGGCATTGAAGGGCGTGACCACGGCCACACGCCGCGCCCCCAGCGCGGCCAGCGCCGCATAATCCGCCGACGAGGCGTTGAAGACCGGCACGCCGACCTGATCGGCCAGCGCCGCGCAGCGCGCCGCCAGCGTCCCGGGCCCGCCGGGTCCTGCATCCGTGGTCAACCCGATGGCAATGGCCGCAGGCTTGCAATCCATCAGCTTGTCGGCCTCGTCCGCCAGGTCATCCGACACCGCCTCGCCGCCGAGGCGAAAGCGCTGCATCTGAAGCGTCACGCCGGGCGGGCGCAAAAGCTCCAGTTCGGGTTGCACGACCGTGTTCATCGCCGGTGTCATCACACCGATCACCGCGCGCGGTGCCAGGGTATCAGCCATTGCAGGTCTCCTTCAGCCAGGCGTCGAGCCCGGTCATCGCGCCGATATAGATCGCGTCGCCGACGATGCGCTCCATCTCGTCGGCATCCTGCGCGGCACAGTCGAACCGGCTTTCCCAGATGCCCAGGGTCTGCTGCGTATGGGTGACGGGGATGAACCGGTGGGTCGACACATAGTTCCGGACCGGCAGGGGGCATTCGAGGATGTCGTAGGTATAGAAATGATCGGCATCCGAATGCGCCAGAAGCGTTTCGCGAAACACCGTGCCGTCGGCGATGTCGAGCGCCCGGATCGCGCCCGTGGCGGTGGCGGCCCCGGTTTCGAGCCGCGACGCGGTCACGCCCGGGTTCCAGCGGGCGACCCCGTCAAAGTCGCGCACGGCGGCCCAGACCCGGTCGATGGGGGCGTTCAGGATCATGCTTCGGAATACATGCATGGGATCTCCTTTCAGGTGACAAGCGAAATCGGATAGGCGGCACGGATAGCGGCCTCGGCATCGGGGTTCACATGACGGCCCGGCGGGCTGCCCAGGATGTGCTCCACGCGCCCGCGGGCCCGGTCCCAGATGCTCAGGGCCCCGCTCTCGAGCCAGTCGTCCACACCTTGCCGGTCGGCCAGGGCCGGATAGGCATAGTCGGTCTTCATCCGGGCCAGCGTCGCGGGCTGGCCGAGGTAATGCCCGTCATGGGTCACGACCTCTTCGGTGGCACCGAGGTCCAGCGTGTCGCCGGTGACCTCTATGCCCCGGATCGAACGCAGGATCGCGCCGCACATGTCGTCATCGACCACCATCGCTTCTGGGCTGGCCACCATGATGGACCCGAGCATACCGACCGCCAGGTTGATCATGTCCGCCCCCGCGTGACCGGCCAGGGCCACGGTATGGCCCTTTTCGAAGCCCGCCTGCGCGTCGACCAGCTTGGCATCGGTCATGCCCGCCGACACGGTCGAAGGCAGCCCGAGATGCGCCAGGAGCTGGGCTGCGGCGGCATTGGCAATCGCCGCCTCGCCGCTGCCGCCGCTCATCGCGCCGGTGCGCAGATCGGAGATGAACGGCATGAAGGCATAGATGCAGGGCGCGCCCGGTTTGAGCGCATCCACCGCCACCAGCCCGGCCAGCGTTTCCGCCAGGCCCTGGGCCAGCGCACCGGCGAGCGTCACCGGGCTTGTCGCCCCGGCCTGACCCGCCGAGCATATCTGCGGGATCATCCCGGCGCCCAGCGCGGCCTCCAGCGTGGCAATGCCTTCGGCGGCATAGCGCAGCGGCGGCACCACATGCACGATCACCGCCATGCAGAAGGGCCGCGCGGCAAAGGCCCCCGGCCCGCCCAGCGCAATGTCGAACATGTCGACCACCGGTTTCACATGCGCCGCGTCGCAAAAGCTGATGCCGATTGGCTTGGACGTGCCCATCATGCAGGCAAATCCGGTGTTCAGGTCCAGCGTCAGCGGGTCGGCAATGTCGCGCGCCACCACGGGGCGCACGCCGTAGTGGACATGGGGCGAGTGATCGAGCACCCGCATCAGCGCATAGAGGTCATCCAGCGTGCTGTCCCGATAGGCCCCCGTCGCGGCATCCAGCACCTGCACCGCCGCGCCGCCGGTGCCGATATGGACATGGCCGCCGCCGATCTCCAGGTCACGCTGCGGCGTGAACCCCGGCAGGCGGACACGGCGCGGTGCCCGCGCCAGGGCCGCGCGAACCATCTCGGCGGGAAAACACAGCCGCCCGTCCGCCCGGCACCGGGCCCCCGCCGCCATCAGGCGATCCTGCAGCGGCCCGGGCAGACCGGCCATCCCGATCGAGGCCAGAATGTCGAGGGCATGGGCCACGATGCGCGCAACGCCCCCGTCATCCAGCGGCCGCAGATGCCCGCCCCGATAGACCGGCGGCGGGCCGGACGTCACGCCATCCGGCGCGACCGATGCCATGCGACCTCTGCGTTTGGCCATGCTGCCCCCGTGATGGTGCCGCCGTAATGCTGCCCAAGGCAGAGTAGAGCGCAATGCCCACATGTTAAACATTCAAAAAGAAGTCTGTTTTGATGAAGCAGTTTCACATGAGGCCGGTCGAACCGGGTCCGCGACCGGGCCCGCCCGTTTCAAATCCCGAGATCGAGCCGTGGTTTCCAGAAAGGACGAAACAGCTCGATCTTGGGGCAGCGGTTCATGACCACCTTGAGGCCGGCCGCTTCGGCGAGCGCGGCGGCCTTGTCGTCATAGACGCCGATCTGACCCCAGAGCACCGATGCGCCAATGGCGATGGCCTGTTCGGCAATCCCATACAGCTCCTGCCTGGGGCGGAAGACCTCGACCATGTCGACCGGCCGGTCGATCTCGGCCAGGGAATGGTAGACCCTGATACCGCGGATCTCGGTCACGTTCCGGTTGGGGTTCACCGGGATCATGTCATAGCCGGTTTCGTGCAGCACCCGCAGCACACCGTAGCTGAACTTGGTCTTGTCCGCGCTGGCGCCGACCATGGCGATGGTTTTGACCGATTTCAGGATGTCGGCCAGGTAGGCCGGATCGTAATCATAAAGATCATCAATGGCGGTTGCAGGCACCGGGTCATACCTCCTTGGTGGCGGCGATATCCGCCTTGAGTTCATGGGGTTGGAGCGGATCGAGAAACGGGTTCCGATAAAGCTTGTCATGGCTTTCGACACCGATTTCCAGCGTGATGTCGGAGGTGGCGCACGCGACACAAAGGATCACATAGCCATCGGCGATCTGGCGGTTGTTGAGCGCCACCTGACGCCGTTGATCCACCTCGCCCCTGGTCAGTTTGGCCGCACAGGTGATGCAGCCGCCATATTTGCAGCCGAAAGGCAGATCGACCCCCTGTCCGCGCAGGGCGTCAAGCAGCGGGCGGCGGGCCTCGACCTGGTATGTGGCATTGTCGCGGTTGGCGATGGTGACGGTGTGTGTGGTCACAGCCATATGTCGCTCGTACAGTCGCCGCCGGGATAGCGCGCCTCGTGACAACGGCTCGGGCCATTCGGCTCCTGTCCGAAATCGACGATGAAATCCTCGTTGATCTTCATCCCGCCGTTCACCGGATCGCAGTCGATCATCACCATGACGCCGCCTTTCTCGCGGATTTCGGGATAGAACTGATTGTCCCAGGTGGAAAACAGCGAGGTGGTCACGTAAAGCCGCCGCCCGTCGAGGCTGAGCTGGAACATCTGCGGGCCGCCGGCCATGTCCACCCCGTTCACGACCGGTGCCCGGCCCAGAAGCCCCCCCATCCAGACCTGACCGGTCAGCACGGGGTTATGCGGGTCCGAGATGTCGTATTGACGCATGTCGCCATGCAGCCAGTTGTTGAGGTAGAGAAACCTGTCGTCCATAGAGACCAGGATGGCCGACATCACCCCCGGCACCGGGATCGGCCAGTCGGGATGCGGTTCATTCCCGACGTCGATGATCTTGTCCCATTGCCAGTCCCCTGCGTCATCCTTCCACCAGTGGATGACGTTCGAACTGAGCGCCGCACCGCAAAAACCATGCGTGCTGTCCGGGTCATGGTGGAACTTCACCTCCAGCGGCACCAGCCCGTCCTCGCCCAGATACATGCTCTGGACCGGCTCGCGCTTCTCGAAATCCCAGAAATGCAGCTCGCGGCCATATTTCAGGTGGCCGACCTCCTCGAGGTCAAAGCCCGGCATGAAGGTATTGGGCGCGGCCCATTCCGAGCTGACCATGACGTTGTGGCGCGGCTGGTACCAGAAATCATAGCCGAACCTGATGTCGCCCATCGAGTTTTCCCAGCGGCCGACGATCTCGAAATCCTTGTTCAGATGCAGGTAGCCGCCCGGTGCCTCGCCCCGGGCGTTGCCCAGAAACGAGATGATGATGTCGGAGCCCAGGCAATGCACCGTGTGCGGGCCGCTCAGATCGGTTCTGGCCTTGATTTCGGCCCCGTCGATCACCTTGTGCAGGCGTGGTGCGCGCGGGTCGGTGGCGGTGTCGACGATATGCAGGTTGTTCGACCGAACGCCGGGCAGGATCAGGTACTTGCGCGCCATCGAACTGTCATCGAAACACGACGAACAGGCGTTCCAGCCCATATGGTGCAGCTCGTCTCCGATCCCCGGCATCTCGAGCCGGTGAATGACCTGGCTGTATGTCGGGCTGTCGGGGTCCACATCCACGGTGGCCAGATAGTCGGGCTTCTGAATACCCGTCCCGGTGTAGATCGCGATCGTGTAGAGCAGCTTTTCCCGTGGCGCCTTCATGGCCTCGGCAGGGGAGGCATAGCCCGGTCCGCAACATTCCATGATCTTCCCCTCCCGGCGCGACTCGCGGCCCGTTGACTTTGTCAGAGATGTTTTATTACATGAGACAAATGTCTGTAAAGTGAGATTGTGATGCATCTGGATCGCGTGATGTCCATCCTCGAAACCGTGGCCATTGCCGGGCGGGCCGTCACCGCGCCCGAGGTGCAGGCGGCCACGGGCCTGCCCCGGCCCACCTGCTACCGGCTGCTGCAGACCATGGCAGAGCAGCGCCTGCTGGATGAGCCGGACCCGGGGCGCTACCTGGTGGGCGAGCGCCTGGTGCGGTTGGCGCTTCTGGGGCAATCGGATGTGGATGTGTGCCAGGCGGCAGCCCCCGCGCTCAGGGCGGCGGCGGACCAGTTCGGCGAGGCGGTGTTCCTGTCGCGCTACCGCAACAAGGGGGTCGAGATCATCCATGTGGAAACGCCCGGCGATGCGACGCGGTCTTTCGTGCATCCGGGTCTCGGCGTTCGCCCGATGCATGCCTGTTCGTGTTCCAAGGTGATCGCGGCCTTTGCCGAGGACGGGTTCCGCGACGAGATCCTGGCCGGGCCGATGCGCAGCTACACGCCCAACACCAAGCAGGACCCCGAGGCGCTGCGGGCCGAGTTCGCCCTGATCCGGCAGACCGGGTTCGCGGAATGCGTGGAAGAGATCGAGCTGGGCGTGTCCTCGGTCGCGGCACCTGTGCGGGTGGGCAATATCGGGGCCACGTTCAGCGTCGGGGCCACCGGTCCGGTGCGGCGCTTCACCCCGTCGCGCCGCGCCGAAATCGGCGCGGGCCTGTGCCTGCTGGCCGGTCAGGTGGCGCAGGCATTGCAGATACACGGGCGGCACTGAGGCGGAAACCGGCCCGGAACCTGCGGGCCACCCTTTGCCGCGATGACCGGGGCCGGATGCCGCATGTGGGCGGTCGCCACGCGGCCACCGGACAGGCCCGCCGAAAGCGCAGCGAACGCGAGAAGGCTTTCGGACCTGCCTAGGCCGATTTCTTCAGGCTCTCCGCGTCACGGCCTTTCGTCGCCAGGTCCGAGAGGATCGGGCAATCCGGCCGATGGTCTCCGGCGCAGGCATCGACAAGATGCGCCAGCGTCGCACGCATTTCCTCCAGTTCCGCGATCTTGTCGTCGATACGCTCAAGGTGCTGCTCGGCGATGCCCTTGACCTCGACGCTTGCGCGTTTTTCGTCCTCGTAAAGCGCCAGAAGATTACGGCAGTCCTCTATGGTAAAGCCGAGCGCCCGGGCGCGACCCAGAAAGGCGAGCTTGTGAGCGTCGCTTTCGCGGAAGGTGCGATAACCGTTCGCGCTCCGCAGCGGTTTCACAAGACCGATATCCTCATAATAGCGGATCGTCTTGGCGGGCAGTCCGGAAAGCGTGGCAACATCTCCGATGTTCATTTCAGTGTCCTCCTTATTCGGCGGCGACAGGCGAAGGGGTTAGCGCGGCGGCCGCTTCGGACCTCGGCGGCGGGGCGTCGTCCATGACACGGCGGACCCGGCGCAGACGCAGGGAGTTCGCAAGCACGAAGACCGAGCTCAGCGCCATGGCCGCAGCGGCCAGCATCGGCGACAACAAAAGCCCCGAGGCCGGGTAGAGCACGCCTGCGGCAACCGGGATCAGGGCGACGTTGTATCCGAAGGCCCAGAACAGGTTCTGATGGATGTTGCGCATGGTCCGTGTCGATACCTCGAACGCGTTCACGACGCCGCTCAGATCGCCCGACATCAGCACCACATCGGCGGATTCGATGGCGACATCGGTGCCGGTCCCGATAGCGACGCCAACATCGGAATGGGCCAGAGCGGGCGCGTCGTTGATGCCGTCGCCCACAAAGGCGATCCGCTGACCCTGACCGCGCAGGTCGTCAAGTGCGGCAACCTTGCCGTCGGGCAGGACGCCGGCGATCACATGGTCGATGCCGGTTTCCCGCGCGATGGCCTCGGCGGTCTCGCGCTTGTCGCCGGTGATCATCGCGACCTTCAGGCCAAGCCCGTGCAGGGCACTGATCGTCGCCGCGCTGGAAGGTTTCACGGGGTCGGACACGCCGAAAACAGCGGCCAGACGCCCGTCCACGGCAGCGAAAAGAGCGGTGCGGCCCTGCTCGGCCAGCCGGGTTTCGGCACTGGCAAGGGCATCGATCGAAACCCCTTCGCGGATCATCAGCCGGTCGGCCCCGACGAGAACGTCGCGCCCGGATACCCGTGCCCGCACGCCATATCCTGTCATCGATTCGAAACTCTCGGCCTCGTGGCGGGCAGCATCTTCGGCATGGGCGGCGCGCACGATGGCCTCGGCGATGGGATGCTCGGAGCGATCCTCCACGGCCGCGACCAGCCCCAGCACCTCGGCGCGCTCGAACCCGTCGGCCAGTTCCAGATCCGTCAGCTCGGGGCGGCCTTCGGTCACGGTGCCGGTCTTGTCGAGGGCCACGACATCGACCGAGGTCAGTTGCTGCAAGGCATCGCCCTTGCGGAACAGCACGCCCATCTCGGCGGCACGCCCGGTGCCGACCATGATCGACGTGGGCGTCGCAAGCCCCATCGCACAGGGGCAGGCGATGATGAGCACCGACACGCCGGCCACCAAGGCATATGACAGGGCGGGCGACGGGCCGACCAGGAGCCAGACCAGAACGGTGACGATGGCAAGGACCATGACCGCCGGAACGAACCAGAGTGTGATCCGGTCAACCAGCCCCTGGATCGGCAGCTTTGCGCCCTGCGCCTCTTCGACCATGCGGATGATCTGCGCCAGTGTCGTGTCGGTCCCCACGCGCGTGGCGCGAAACTGGAAGCTGCCCGAGCCGTTGACCGTGCCGCCGGTGACCGGATCGCCCGAGGTCTTGGCCACGGGGACAGGCTCACCGGTGATCATGCTTTCATCGACATGCGCGCCGCCTTCGGTCACTTCGCCGTCAACGGCAATGCGTTCGCCCGGGCGCACGACAAGAATGTCGCCGGTGCGTATCCGTTCGATGGCCACATCCTGTGTCTCGCCATCCACAAGGACCCGCGCGGTCCGCGCCTGAAGCCCGAGAAGCTTCTGGATCGCCGCCCCCGCGCGGCCCTTTGCACGCGCTTCCAGGAAGCGGCCCAGCAGTATCAGCGCGAGGATGACCGCCGCTGCCTCGAAATAGACGGCGCGGGATGCCTCGGGCAGCAGCGAAGGCGCGAAAAGCGCGGTGACGGAATAGAGATACGCAGCCCCGGTGCCTACGGCGACCAGGCTGTTCATGTCCGGCGCGCCTTTCACAAGCGCGGGAAAGCCCTTGGTGTAAAAATCACGGCCAGGTCCGAGCATCGCGATGGTCACCATCACGAACTGGAACGCCCAGCTTGTCTGCTGACCGATTGTCCGCGCGACCAGATCGTGAATTCCCGGCACCAGAATCGAGCCCATTTCCAGCAGGAAAACGGGCATGGCGAGCGCCGCTGCGAAGGCGGTCTTGCGGGCCAGGGTCCGGATATGGGCCTGCTTGCGTGCATCGCTGTCGTCATCCGCGGTCTCGTCCGGAGCCTTTGCCGGGTAGCCCGCCGCATCGGCGGCCTGGATCAGGCTCTTGAGATCGACGGCACCTTCGACAAAGGTCACTGTTGCGGTTTCGGTCGCGAGATTGACATTGACGTCCAGCACGCCGGGAACCGCCGCCAGCGCCTTGTCGACGCGGCCCACGCAGGACGCGCAGGACATGGAGTCGATGGCCAGGCGCACCGTCCGGGTGCGGGCGGGATAACCTGCACGCTCCAGCGCGTCGGTCACTTCTGTCAGACGATCCGCCGAATCGGCCTGAACCTGCGCCGTTTCGGATGCAAGGTTGACGTTGACCTCCTCGATGCCCGGCAGGGCCGAAATCGCGCGCTCGACCCGGCCCACGCAGGACGCGCAGGACATATTCTGGACGGAAACCCGTAGTGTCTGTGAGGCTGGCATGACGTGTCCTATGCTGTTGGGTCAGCATCTAAGGCTTCCACCTACTGGAAGGTCAACCGGTCTGCCGCATTTTTTTGCGCTTGACCTTCCCGTACTGGAAACACGCATCTGAAGACGATGAAAAAGGAGACCGATATGAGCAGTTTCAATGTACCGGAAATGAGTTGCGGGCACTGCACCGCGGCAATCGAAAAGGCCATCAAGGCCATTGATCCGACCGCGACGGTCGCCTGTGATCTGGACGCGCGCACGGTAGCGGTCGAAACCTTTCTCAGCGACCGGGCGGTATCGGAGGCGATCCGCGATGCGGGGTATGACGTGGCCGCTCCGGCGGCAACCTGAGGGTTGATCGGCGCCGGCTTGCCCGGCGCCGATACGTCCGGTCCAGGTCAGTCCTGCGAGGCGCGCACGTCCTCGACCAGAGACCGAAGTTCTTCCTCTTCGATGATGCCCGGCACGAGGTTGTCACCGATCACGAATGACGGCGTGCCATTGAAGCCAAGCCCCTGCGACAGCCGGTTGGAGGTCGCGATATGCTCCTCGATTTCGGGAGCATCCATATCCGCGCGCAGCTTTTCGACATCCAGCCCGATTTCTGCTGCGATCCTCATGATGGAGTCTTCCTCGGCGCGCTCCTGCATCCCCATCAGAGCCCAGTGGAATTCCTCGTATTTGCCCTGTTCGCGCGAGGCCAGTGCGGCGCGCGCGGCAAAGACCGATCCCTCTCCGAGAATGGGCCATTCCCGGTAGACGAGCCTGACGTTCTTGTCGCCATCCAGAAGGCCCTGCACCTCGGGCATGGCACGCCGGCAAAACGGGCAGTTGTAGTCAAAGAATTCGACCACCGTCACATCACCGTCCGGGTTTCCGAGAACCGGGGCGTTCGGGTCGCGTTCGAGCACGTCGCGCTCGTCTTGCAGCACCTGGGTCTGTGCCTGAGCCTGGGCATTGGCCTGCTCGGTCTCCAGAATCTGCACCGCCTCCAGGATGATCTGGGGATTTTCACGGATCGCCTGCAATGCAAGCTCCTTGATCCGTTCGTCCGTCAGCTCCTGCGCCGACAGTGCGAGCGGCATCATCAATAGGCCGAGCGTCATCCCGACATGTCTGTTAAAAAGCATATGAATTTCCTTTCTGCGGTTCCGCATCAGCGGTTCTTGTCAGCCTGGATTGCGCGCTGGCGTTCGGGCCATGTGGATTTGATATAGGCGATGATGTTCCAGATTTCTGCATCGGAGAGCTGGTCGCCAAAGCCCGGCATACCGCTTGCAAACTCGAGCCCTTGCTGCGCGAGAGCCGCTTCGCCGCCCAGTTTGGTATACTCGAACAGCATTGCGTCCGCATGGTGCCATGTATGCCCTGTTTCGTCATGAGGCGGTGCAGGCAGTATGCCATCGGGTCCGGGTGAACGCCAATCGGGTTGCCCTTCGAGATTCGCGCCATGGCAGGCGGCGCAGTTTTCGGCATAGAGCGCCTGGCCCCGGACAATGTCGACAGTGTCAGGCATCGACATCGTCGGGGCCTCGGCATCTCCCATCAGCCACAGACCGGCACCGGCGGCACCCAGAACCACCGCCGACGCTATCAGGAGTGTTTTCATCATGTCACCTGTATCCATGTCATCATGCCGGTTTCCGCATGGCTGAGCATGTGGCAGTGAAAGAGCCAATCACCGGGATTGTCGGCGACAAAGGCGATTTCGCGTGTCTCACCGCCGCGGATCATCAGGGTATCGCGCATCGGTCCATCGTTTCCCTCGGCCTTGATCTCGCGGAAATGCATACCATGCAGATGCATGGCATGAGGGAAAACCGTGTCGTTGACGATTTCCAGACGCACCGGCTCACCCAGCGAGAGGCCGGCAAGCGGGGTCTGGGTCATTTCGGCCATCTCGTTGAAGGACCAGAACCGCCCGTTCTCAGCCAGTTCGCGAAAACCGAGCCGTTCCCCGCCCAGGAAGGCACCGTCCATCCGGCCCATCGCACCGCCAGCCATCACGAGCCGCAGGCGCCGGGCGTCGGAAAGGTCCGGCTTCGGTGTGGCGGGGTTCGGCGGCAGACGGGCGGGAACGTCCCGGCGCGCGCGGCTTGCCGTGCCGGATACGGGGAACATGACCTGAGATGTGACCTGGTCGTCATCGCCGATGCGCAGGATGTAGGCGGTTTCGCCATCCTCCGCCGTTACGTCCACGACAAGGTCCGCCCGTTGCGCCGCTCCGAGAACCAGAACATCTTCGAGCGGCGCGGGAGCCATCAGCGGCATCCCGTCCAGCGCCACCGTCCATCCCGCAAGTCCCGAGAACTGCAGCAGGAACGTGCGGGCGTTGGATGCATTGATCAGCCTCAGGCGAAGTCTTTCATGGCGGCGCGCGTCCAGCGACAGGTCGAAGCGGCCGTTGGTCGTGAGAAAGTTGCCCATGCGGCCGCCATGGCTCATCATCATGGCATTGTCGAAGCTGTCGTCGATCTGGGCGGTTTCGGGGTCAAGCAGCCAGTCGTCGAGGATCAGCACCTCCTCACGATCGACATCCGGTGCCTCGGCCTCTTCGACGATCAGCGCGCCATAGAGGCCGCGGGCCACCTGCTCCCAGGACCGGTTGTGCGCGTGGTACCAGTATGTCCCCGCGTCGGGCACGACGAAATCGTAGTCAAAGCTGCCGCCCGGCGCGACCGCGTCCTGTGTCAGGCCCGCGACCCCGTCCATCGCGTTGTCGATACGGATACCGTGCCAATGGACGGAACTGGCCTGCGGCAGGTCGTTCAGGAACCTGCGCCGCACACGATCACCCTGCGCGACCCTCAGCTCCGGGCCGGGCATGGTGCCGCCGTACCCCCAGATTTCAGTCTTCGGATACGGTGCGGGTGCCAGCTGCACAGCGGCTGTCCGGGCCTTCAGTTCTGCGGCCTGCGAGGTCTGGGCAGTCAGGGTGCCGGGCACGGTCAAAGCCGCGGCCGAAGCCGTGCCCTGCATCAGAAATTCCCGTCGCGTTGTCATCGTTTTTCATCCTTGAAGGGGATCGGGGCGCTGGCACACCCCGACGTTTCAGCCTGTCCCTGGCGCTCAAGACGGCCCCGGGACAATCTTGTCTTCGGGTGCGGCGCCGCTGTCCAGCAGATAAATTGCCGCCGCGCGCAGGCCTGCCTCCAAAACATCGCCCTCCAACGCGTTCCTCGCCGGGGGTCCGGGCGACCGTTCTCCGAAGCACGCGAGTTCACACGCAAAGCGCCCCTGCTATCATTCACATGCGCAGCCGCGGCCTGTGTCCCTGGGGGCTGACCGCTCAAAGGGGCAGAAAAGAAGGCGACTCTCCGGCTTGCGAAAGGATTATGGCCGCTGCGCATACCGTCAGAAAATGCCGTTTTCTTCCTGAATTTCGCGAATGTAGCGCGCGACCATTTTCAAGTCGCCATCGGTGAGCCCTTCCACCGGCGGCATGTTCCCGAAATTCCAGTGATGGGCCTGGACACCGTTCTGCGCCGCGTACACGAAAGCCATGTCCGAGTGGTGCCCGGGTCTGTAGGTCGGGTGAATGAGCGGCGGAGCGATCCCGTTCTGTCCCGCGGCGTTGGTGCCGTGGCATACCGCGCATTTCGCTTCGAAAACGCGTTTCCCGATCTGCGCCTCGGCGGAAAACTGCGCCGGCACCGAAACCTCCGCGATCGGATCGCCCTGGGCGATGTCGCTCGTGTCGGGCGGGACCATTGAATGCCCGCCCGGCGGCGGCGCGGACCGGGTCGCATTCCAGAATATGGCCAGACCGCCAACCAGAACAACAGCCGAGACGGCCACAATCGTCTTGTTCATTTTCGAAAGTCCCTTGCGACCAGTTTTGCAGCGGGTCTCAGATCAGTTTGACCTGAGTACCGACCGGCGTCCTGTCAAAGACCTCTACGATATGTTCGTTGTAGAGGCCGATACAGCCGTTTGACGATCTGCGTCCGATCTTGCGCGTGTCGTTCGTACCATGGATGCGGTAATACTGCCACGAGAGGTGCATCGCGCGAATACCCAGAGGGTTTTCGGGGCCCGGCGCCACGTATCTCGGAAGAGTAGGATCACGCTTGATCATCGAAGGCGTCGGGGACCAGTCCGGAGCGTCGTCCTTGAAGACGATTTCTGTGTATCCCCGCCGCGTGAGATCGTCGGTCATCGGCACCGAGGTCGGATAGATGCGCATCTCGCCATCGACGGTCCAGTGCTGCAACACCCGCGTTATGGTGTCCGAAATGATGATGCCCTTGCCGAGAACGTCGAAATGGTCCTGCCATTCATGCATTTGAAAGGACGAAACATTGCGACGCACCGATGCCGCCTCCTGCGTCGCCTCCTGAGCCCTCAGCAGGGACGGTGCCGCCAACGCGGCCGAGCCCGCCGCAGCGGATGTGAGGAAACGACGACGATCAAATAGACTGGATGCGCGCCTGGTCATAGCTCGCTTGCTCCTGTTTTCATGCCTGGTGGATTGTCTAAAAGCACCTTCCAGCGCTGGAGTGTCAAGCCGGAACCGTCTGACAAAACAGTGATTTTTGTAACGGTTTGTAACATTGACCTTCCCGTACAGGAAGGTCGTACCGAAACCGGACAGGATGCCGGCGCGTGTTTGCCCGGGGCGGCACCAGGACGCCGTTTGCGCAGGATTGCGTTGCATCAAGGGCCGGACCCAACGGCGTGGCATCACTGGAATGTGATGGGGGCCGCCAGGGACTTTTCCTGATCGGCGCAGTACCGGGGTAGACAGGGCGCGGGCCGGTTGTACGATTCCCGTTGTGTCGGATGGGTCGTCATGCCAATCCCCCGGGTGGTGATGACATGAGTTTGGCGCACGGGTCCGGACGCCGTCGCCAGAGAGCAAGAGGAAGGCAGAGCTTCGGTATGTCGAAAGACGTGGATGGAAAAATTTCCTCGATATTCCATCGGGTTATCTGCGGGCTTTTCGCTGGCCTCCTGCTGGTGCTTGCCATGGCGACGCAGGTCGCGGCCGCCGAATCCGCGAGGTTCAGCGATCCGTCCGTCGATGCCCGCCTGATCACTGTCGAAAACGGCATCGGTCCGGACGCAATGTCGATTTCGGCCGGTCTCCATCTCCAGCTCGGCAAGGACTGGAAGACCTACTGGCGCTCACCCGGTGAGGTTGGAATTCCGCCCTCGATCGACTGGACAGGGTCCAAGAACGTCACCGAGGCCGAGTTTCTCTGGCCCGCGCCCACGCGGTTCACGGCCTTCGGGATCGAGAATTTCGGATACAACAGGGAAGTGGTCTTTCCGCTTCGCATCACCCTTGAGGAACCCGGCAAACCGGTCGAACTGCGGGCCCGGGTCAACCTGCTGGTCTGTTCGACGGTCTGCGTTCCTCAGGATTTCGATCTTTCGCTGGATCTGCCGCGCGCAAGCGGGATGGACCAGGACTCTGCCAACCTGATTTCGACCTATGCCGCCCGCGTGCCCGACGACGGAGCGACAAGCGGGCTTGTCATCGAGGCGGCTTTTGTGGACGCGGCGGCGACAGGGCTGACCCTGACCGCAAGAAGCGACGTTCCGTTCACGGCGCCGGATGTCTTTCCCGAAATGGGCGAATTCACTGCCTTCGGCAAACCTGACATCCGCCTCGGAGACGGAGGGCGGCTGCTTTGGGCCCGGCTTCCGATTCTATCGGCCGCGGACCAGGCTTCCGCATTGCAGGTCACGGTCACGGATGGCGACCGCGCGGCCACCTTGCCGGCCGGGCTGACCGAGGTGGCGCCCAAGCCACCCTTCAGCATTGCCGCCGTCGTGCCCGGCCTGGGCGAGCTGGCCTGGATCGCCCTCATCGCCTTTCTCGGCGGTCTGATCCTGAACGTGATGCCCTGCGTTCTGCCCGTGCTGTCGATCAAACTGTCCTCGGCGGTCAAATCCGGCGGCCAGTCCCTTGCACGCATTCGCGGCGGTTTCACTGTCTCGGCTCTCGGCGTGATGGCGTTCATGTGGGTCCTGGCCGGGGCGACGATTGCCGCGCGGTCCCTGGGGATGACCGTGGGATGGGGCCTGCAGTTCCAGAACCCCGTTTTCCTGGCCGTGATGCTGGTTGTGCTGATCGTCTTTTCGGCCAATCTGTTCGGACTTTTCGAGATTTCCCTGCCGTCCTCGCTGCAGACCCGGCTTGCCCGCGCGGGCGGCGGCAAGGGCTATGGCGGAGACTTCGCGACCGGTGCCTTTGCAGCCATTCTGGCCACGCCCTGTTCGGCGCCCCTTCTGGGCACGGCCATCGCATTCGCCCTGGCCGGCCGCGCGGTCGACATCGCGGTAATCTTCACGGCGCTGGGGATCGGCCTGGCCGTTCCCTACCTCGTGGTCGCCGCCTTTCCGCAGCTTGTCCGGCGGCTGCCGAAACCCGGCCGCTGGATGATCGTGCTGAAAGTGATCCTGGGTCTCGCGCTCGCGGTCACGGCGCTTTGGCTGTTCTGGGTTCTGGTTGGCGTGGCAGGCCAGAGGGCCGCCCTCTGGACCGGCGCGGCGAGCGTCGCCGTCGTGGCCCTTCTGTCGCTTCGCCGCATACCGGGAGCGGTGCGGCTGCCCGGTGCCGCGGTGCTGGCCGCCGCCGCGATGACCCTGGCAGGTTCCCTGTCGGTGACCGGCAACACCGCGTCGGCCGTCGCGACCGACTGGGCCGAGTTTGACCGCGCAGAGATCGCGCGGCTGGTCTCGACCGGACAGGTCGTCTTTGTGGACGTAACGGCCGATTGGTGTCTGACCTGCAAGGCGAACAAGGCATTGGTCCTTGACCGGGAACCCGTCGTATCGCGCCTGCGCGAACCCGGTATCATTGCCATGCAGGCCGATTGGACGCGGCCGGACGAGACCATATCGCGCTATCTGGAGAGCTTTGGCCGCTACGCAATTCCGTTCAACGTCGTGTATGGCCCCGATGCGCCGGAGGGGATCATCTTGCCGGAACTTCTGTCGACGGAAGCTGTTCTCGATGCCCTCGGCAAGGCGGGCTCGGGGCGGGTCGCCGAGAACTAGACGTGCGAGATTGTATCCCGACCGGTCGCAAGTGGGACCGCATCAACCGAAGCCCCGTCCCGGAACCGGGCCCAAGGCACGTCGATGGCCGTGGACCTAGTGGGTGACGCCCAGATCGTCAGCCGGATAGAGCACAACGCGCGTGTCCATCGGCACACGGTCATAGAGGTCTATCATCTGGTCATTGACCAGCCGGGCGCAGCCGTTGGAAACCCTGCGGCCCAGGGTGGAGGGATCGTTGGTTCCGTGGATGCGCAGGAACGTGTCACCGCGACCCGGCTGAAACAGATAGAGCGCCCGTGCCCCCAGCGGGTTGTTCAGGCCGCCGGGCATTCCGCCGATCCACTTTGAATAGACCTTCGGCTCTCTGCGCAGCATTCCCGGCGTCGGGGTCCAGCTCGGCCATTCCTTCTTGGCCCCGATATAGTACTCGCCGGGCTCGTAGAGGCCCGGACGCCCGATCCCGACCACATAGCGCATCGCCTTACCGCGCGGCAAAGTCCAGTAGAGCGCGAATTCCTGTGGAATCACGTGAATTTCGAAGGGTTCAACGTCCAGCGGCGACCTGACAACTTTCGGAAGCATGTCCTCGGGCAAATTGTAATCCGGCAGTGTTCTTTGCTTGTGCGCAAACGCCTGTCCGGCCCCGATCGAAAATCCAGCGCCCAGCGTCGAAGCCAGAAAATGTCTTCTCCTCATTTTTCTCCCCCCTTTTTTTCAACCTTCCAGTTCGGAAATCGCCTGCCGGATGGACTGTTTGCGCGGGTCTTCCGGCGCCAAATCCCCGGTCAGCCGATCCGCCGCCTGATACGCCTCGATTGCCTTTTCGGTTTCCCCCAGCACACGATACGCCGTGCCCAGGCGCATCCAGCCGTCCAGATCATCCGGGTCTTCGGCCAGCCGGGCGGCCAGGCGATCGACCATCGAACGGATGAACGCGGCGCGATCGGCCTCGCTCATCTCCGCGGCCGCCGCGACATCGCCTTCTGTCGGTCCCGGGGCCCCGCCGGCCATCGGTGCGAAGGTCGACAGGCTCACCGGTTCACGCCCGAGGCTCGCGCCGATGCGATTGGCCTGAGCGATGAAAATCTCCATCCACGGCTCCGGACCCGGAGCCTGTTCCAGACGCGACAGCAGCAGGTCATGCGCTTGCTCGCTATCGCCCGCCTGGTCGAGCGCGATCGCCTCATAGAAGCTGCCCGCAGGATTTTCCGGGTCCATTTCGCGGGCCCGGCGAATGGCCTGTCGGGCCTTCGGCGTCACGATGCCATTCTCGACCGAGATCAGCGCCTCGGCATATTGCGACAGAACCGCCGAGGTCGCGTCTTCGCGGTCGATCACGTTCTCAATGGCCGAGGCCGCATCGGCATACCGGCCCATGCGCATGTAGGTCTGTCCCAGCAGCATCCAGCCTTCGGTGGGGCCGCCCTCGGGATCGAGTTCAAGACGGTTCAGCAGGCGATCGGTCAGTTCGGTGATCTGCGCCTGTTCATCGCGCTCTTCCTGACGGTCCGCAAAAGACACGCCGGGAAGACCGGGCGAGCCGAGCTGTGAATAGAGAAGACCGCCGAACAGGGGAACCGCAAGCGCCGAGATCCAGAGCGTGGCACGCCCGCCTGCCGATGTCTGGCGCTCCGCGCTCCCGCGGGCGACCTTGAGAAGCCGGCGTTTGATCTCGACCTTGGCCGCTTCGGCTTCGTCGTTCGAAATCAGGCCCCGTTCGGCATCCCTGTCGACTTCGCGCATCTGATCGGCAAGGACCGCCGACGCGCCGTCCTTCCGGTTCGTGCCGAGGGCGCGGGCGTTCCGCAAAGGTATGAGCATCATGCCAACGGCAAGAACTGCGAGCCCTGCGAAAAGAAACCAAAGCATCACTTGCCGCTCTCCTTTTCCGACGCCAGCATATCCCTGACCAGGCGTTCGTCATCTTCGCTCAGACCAGCCGCGGCCAGCCGTCTTCGGCTGCTTCGCAAAACGGCGAAAACGGTGCCGGCGCCGAAGAGCATCAAGATCGCCGGAGCCAGCCAAAGCGCATAGGTAGAGGAATTGAAGGGCGGCTTCAGCAGAACGAAATCGCCATAGCGCGCCCGGACGTAGGCCATGACTTCCTCGTCCGTGTCGCCGGCCACAAGCCGCTCGCGCACAAGCAGCCGCAGATCACGCGCAACCCCGGCGTTCGAGCTGTCGATGTCCTGGTTCTGACAAACGACACAGCGCAAGTCCTTGGAGATGACGCGCGCCCGCGCCTCAAGCGCGGGATCGTCAAGGATTTCGTCCGGCTCGACAGCTCCGGCCGTGAAAGGAAGAACCGCCAGCATCGCCGCTGCGGCCAGCATTTTCCATGTCATGACTCGCCTCCATTTTTCTTCCTGGCCTGTGCCAGTGCCGTAGCAAACTGTTTTTCGGCCTCGGCCCCCACGACGGGCCCGACATAGCGATAGAGGACCGTTCCGTCGCCTGCCACGATAAAGGTTTCGGGCACCCCCGAAATTCCCCATTCAATGCCCGCCCTGCCGTTCAGATCCGACCCGATCCGCTCGTAGGGGTTGCCAAGCTCTTCCAGCCAGGCGCTCGCATCCTTGGGTTTGTCCTTGTAGTTGATCCCGAAGAGCCGGATGCCGTCCCGTTCCACCATGCGCGTCAGAACCGCGTGCTCGGCCCGGCACGGCACGCACCAGGATGCAAAGACATTGACCACCACCGGTTCCGGATTTCCGCTCAGATCGGCGCGCGTCAGGCCGGGCACACCGGTTCCCTCGACCGCCGGAAGATCGAATTCCGGGGCCGGCTGCGAAATCAGGACCGACGGAATCGCGTTGGGATTGCGGTTCGGGTTCAGCCCCCAGAGGAAGAAGGCCCCGAAGATCAGGGCAACAAGTACGGGCAGAGCCGCGATGGCGCGTGTCATGTCGGTCTACTCCGCGGGGTTTGCAACGACGGGCCCGCTCTGCGGCTTTCGTCGCGGGGCGCCGACGCGCAGTCGTCTGTCCGAGAGCGAAAGGCCACCGCCCAGAACCAGCATGGCCGTTCCGAGCCAGATGAAGAAAACCAGCGGTTCGTAGAGGATCCGAAGCGTCCATGCCCCCTGGTCGGCTACCGTCTCGGAGGCAGGCCGGGCCAGTGACGCATAGAGATCACCCGCGAGCGTGGACCGTATCGCCGACTCGGTTGTCGTGCTCTGGGCGACCAGATACGAGCGCCGTTCGGGGTAGAGCACCGTCACGCTCTCGCCATCGCGGGTGACAACCAGCGTGCCGCGGTCGGCGAGGTAATTCGGCCCGGGCACCCGTTCGACGCCATCAAAGCGAACGTCGAAACCCGCGATCTGGATGACGTCACCGGGTTGAACGAACACGATTTCCTCGGATTTCCAGGCGCTGGACCCGATGAATCCGAACATCGCGACCGCCAGCCCTGCATGTGCCATGGTCATTCCATGAGCGGCCCGTGGCAGGTTCCGGGCCCGCCGGAGAGATTCGGAGAAGGGCACATCGAAAAGTCTGATCCGGTATGCCCATTCGCGCAGCGTCGCGATAAGCAGCCAGAAGGCAATCGCAACCGACAGGTAGGCAAGGACCGGTCCGCCCTGGGTGATGTACCACACGGCCAGCACGGCAAGCCCCGTCAGAACGGCGACAAACCGCAGGCGCTGATAGACACCCTTGAGGTCGGCGCGTTTCCACGACAGGAACGGACCCAGGCCCATGACGACCACCAGGGGCAGCATCATGGGAACGAACGTCGAGTTGAAATACGGTGGCCCGACCGAGATTTTCTCACCCGTAACCGCTTCCATGATCAGCGGATAGATCGTTCCGAAAAGAACCGTCCCGGTCGCCGTCGCCAGAAGCAGGTTGTTGATCAGCAGCCCGGCCTCACGGCTGATGGGTGCAAAAATGCCGCCGCCCTCCATCGTGGGGGCCCGCCAGGCATACAGGGCAAGCGATCCGCCGATCGAAATCCCGAGAAGACCGAGGATATAGAGCCCGCGCGCGGGATCGACGGCAAAGGCATGAACCGAGGTCAGAAGGCCCGAGCGCACGATGAACGTCCCGAGCAGGGACAGCGAGAACGTCAGGATGGCAAGCAGGATTGTCCAGCTTTTGAACGCATCACGCTTTTCGGTGACGATCGCCGAATGAAGAAGCGCCGTCCCCAGAAGCCAGGGCATGAAGCTCACGTTCTCGACCGGATCCCAGAACCACCAGCCACCCCAGCCCAGTTCGTAATAGGCCCACCACGATCCGAGCGCGATGCCGGCCGTTAGGCTCATCCAGGCGGCCAAAGTCCATGGCCGGACCCACCGGGCCCACGCCGCATCGACCCGCCCCTCGATCAGCGCGGCCACGGCAAAGGAAAACACGATCGAAAACCCGACATAGCCGAAATACAGCAGCGGCGGATGCATCGCGAGACCGACATCCTGCAACAGCGGGTTCAGGTCAGTACCGTCCGGCGGCGGCGGAAACACCCGCTCGAACGGGTTCGACGTCAACAGCAGGAAGGACAGGAAGCCCGTGCTGATCCACGCCTGCACCGACAGGGTACGCGCCTTCAGGGCATCCGGTATGTTGGACCCGAACATCGCGACACCCGCGCCGAAGGCCGCCAGGATCAGCACCCAGAGCAGAAGCGACCCCTCGTGGCTGCCCCAGGTTCCCGCGATCTTGAACAGCATCGGTTTGAGCGAGTTGGAATTCTCGACCACATTCACCACGGTGAAGTCGCTCACCACGAAGGAGCGCATCAGCGCCGCAAAGGAGATGGCGATCAGAACCAGTTGGGCGATGGACGAGCTGCGTGCGCTGCGCATCCAGAGCAGGTTGCCCCGGGCGGCGCCAAGCATCGGCAGCACACTTTGCACCAGCGCGATGCCGAGCGCGAGAGCAAGGGCAAATTGACCAATCTCGGGTATCATGTGCTTTTCCTTCTCATTGGGCCTCCGCATGTTTCGGATGCGGCCTTCCCCTGAGGGAAGGTCAATGGGCAATATGTCACATTTCGTCAGGCACGGGAATGCCCACCTGCGGTTCACAAGCCAAGCTTTGTCTTGCGGCGTTCGTATTCCTCGTCGTCGATTTCCCCTTTGGCATAACGTTCGCGCAGGATGTCGGCCGGGTCGGATTTACTACCGGATTTGCTGCCGGATTGGGCACCCGAGTCGGAACCGGCGAAAACGCCACGGACCACGAGCACGATCAGCGCGATGATCGCCCCCCAGAACAGGAGCATCATCAAACCACCAACCATGCCGAACCCCCCTCCCCACATCATGTGACCGAAATCGTCGCCCCATGACCCTGCGGGATTGGCGCGTGCTGTCCCGGCGGAAACCGCAAGGGCCAACAGGAGTGTCGCGGATATGTATTTGCTCATGACGTATTCCTTTCTTCCTGTTTTGTATCTGTTTCGAGCGGCAGCGTGATCGTCGCGATCAGGCCCCCCCCGTCACGGTTCGACAGCGACACGTCGCCGCCATGCGCCCGGATGATCGTTCGGGCAATCGACAGGCCCAGGCCGGTCCCGCCCGTCTCTCGCGAGCGCGATTGCTCAAGCCGGAAAAACGGCTCGAACACCTGCTGAAGGCTGGCCTCCGGGATGCCGGGACCGTCGTCGGTGACATCTATCTGCACGTGTTCGCCATCGGCCCGGAACGTGACTTCGGCTGCGCCGCCGTAACGCTGAGCGTTCTCGATCAGGTTGCGCAGCGCCCGGCGCATGGATTGCGGACGCAGCCTCACATGGGTCCGGTCCGATGCACCCAGGGCAAAGCTGTCCAGCATGTCGGCCTGCAGCTGTTGAAGATAGGCGCCCAGCTCCACCGTCTCGTAGGCCTCGGCACTGGCCATCCCCCGCGCGAAGGCGAGCGTGGCATCAACCATCTCCTGCATTTCCTCGACAGATGCAACGAGGCTGTCCCTGGTTTCGGCCTCCTCGACCATCTCTGCGCGGACCCTCATCGCCGTCAGAGGCGAGCGCAAGTCGTGACCCAGTGCCGCCAGAAGCCGCGTCCGGTCCTCGACAAACCGCGTCAGCCGCGCCTGCATCCGGTTGAAGGCCCGCGTCAGTCCGCGCACTTCGCTCGGGCCGATCAGCGGCAAAGCGTTGGTGGCTTCCCCGCGTCCAAGACTGTCGGCCGCCCGTGAAATACGCAAAAGCGGCCCGGTCAGCCGGGTCAGGAGGAACCAGCAGGCCGCAACCAGTATGATCGCTGCGGTGATCGCGAAGCTGAGGATCGAAATCCAGGGCCATTGCAGCGGCGGCGGCTCGAACCGGTTTCCGACATTCAGCCACTGCCCGTCGGCAAGGGCGATGGACAGCTGCATTTCCATCGCCGAAAGCTGACCGTTCATCATTGCGCGATGCATCTCGGCCATGTTCGGCATGAGATTCGGCATCGGCGACACGCCTCGCTCGACTTCGTGCAGCTCGACACGGATGCTGCGGTCCTTCGCGCCTCCAAGGAGGTTGCGGACACGCGCCTCGACGGCCCTGCCGTTTGCGTGGCTCCCGTCTTCGACAATGGGTGTATCGGAAAGCTCGAAGCGGACCAAAGGCGAATTCGCCGCTCTCAGGATCGCCTGATGCAGGTCGTCCGGCGCCTCCTCCAGCAGCAATGCGACATTCGCGGCCCGGCCCGCTGCCTCGAACCCCAGGGCTGCGCGCACCGCAAGGCCACGCTCATCGAAGAACAGCCACAGGCTGATCGTCTGGGCGATGGCAAGCGCCGCGATGATCAGCAGGACCAGTTGCACCCGAAGGCTGTCGATGGCGCGCGGCATCAGCTCAACTCGCTGACATCGGCGGCCAGGCAATAGCCGCCCCCGCGCACCGTGGTGACGATGCGGGGTCGCGACGGGTCAAGCTCTATCTTGCGGCGCAGCCTGCTGATCTGATTGTCTATCGTCCGGTCGAAGACAGACGCGGCGCGACCGGCGGTCAGATCGAGCAGCTGGTCGCGGCTCAGGACAAAACGCGGCCGCTCCAGCAGGACGGTCAGCAGCTTGAATTCCGCGCTGGTCAGGTCGACCTGCGCACCGTCTTCGGCGGAAAGCACCCGGCTGTCCGTGTCCAGAACCCAGTGGGCGAATGCGATACGCCGTCCGGAGAGCGTGCCTGCATACGGCTCGGATTTCGACGAGCGGCGCAATATGGCCTTGATGCGGGCGACAAGCTCGCGAGGGTTGAAGGGTTTGGCTAGATAGTCGTCCGCGCCGATTTCAAGCCCGACGATCCGGTCGGTCTCCTCTCCGAGCGCGGTCAGAAGCAGGATCGGCAGATGCCCCGTGGCAGATAACCGGCGGCAGACGGACAGGCCGTCTTCTCCGGGCATCATGACATCCAGAACGATCAGGTCATACTGGCCGTTGGCAAGTTTCGCATCCATGTCGACCGCATCCCGCGCAGACGTCGCACGCATCCCGTTCTTCTCCAGGAAGCGCGTCACGGCATCCCGGATTTCGCGGTGGTCATCGACGACGAGAATGTGCGGCGGTTCGCTCATGACCCTTTCTTAGGACGAATGCGGGGGACTTTCCCGGCGAAAATTGTCGCAGAATGTAACAGACGCAGCCTTTGTGATCCGCTGATACAATTCTCCGGGGGTCCTGGCATTCCGTTGCGACAATCCCTCGCTATATGGATCGTATCGCAACACTCACAAAAGGTGACCCGAATGAAACGCAATATTCTTTTCGCAGCAACAGTTCTGACCGCAACGGCCCTGGGCGCCGCCGCCTTCGCAGGGGGCGACCACGGCAAAAGCGGGAAATCCGGCAGCAAGCCCGGCCCCGACATGATGCAGAGCGGCGGTGGCATGATGGGCGACATGGGCGGAATGATGGATATGATGCACCGAATGCATGGCAACATGATGGGCGGCGGCATGATGGCCGGCGGTATGATGGGCGGCGGTATGATGGACGGCGGCATGATGGGCGGCGGCATGATGGGCGGCGGCATGATGGGCGGCGGCATGATGGGCGGCGGCATGATGGGCGGCGGCATGATGCAGAAATTCGATACCGATGGCGACGGAAAGGTCACACCGGAGGAGATGCGCACGCAGCTGCAGGCCAAGCTCACCGAATATGACAGCGACGGTGACGGAACCCTCTCGATTGCCGAGTTCGAGGCACTTCACAGCGCGATGATCCGCGAGAAGATGGTGGACCGTTTCCAGGACCTCGATGCTGACGGTGACGGTGCGGTGACCGCCGAAGAGATGGTGGCACCCGCCAAGAAGTTGGAACGGATGCAGATGATGCGGTCGAACATGCCGCAGCAGCCGGGTCAGCCCGCACAAGGCCAGGGCATGAATGGCGGAATGATGATGAACGACAACTGAGCGGACTGGCGCCGGCCCCGGCTGGCGCCGACCTTCTGGAACGGAAATTCCGCGATAGAGCCGGACCCGAATCCCTGTTCGGGTCCGAGCTGGCTTTTCCGCGGCCCGGGCCGACACCCGACAGACAACCGAATGGGAGAACAACCAAATGGCCTATACCTATGACCGTGTGCTGAAAGAGGTCGCCATGGACGACGCCGAAATGCGTGTCCGCAATGCCTTGGCGGACAAAGGCTTCGGCATTCTGACCGAGATCGACGTGAAGGCGACGATGAAAGCCAAGCTGGACGAGGATGTCCCGCCCTATCGCATCCTCGGCGCCTGCAATCCGCGCATGGCCCATCAGGCCATCGGGCTTGAGCCCCGGATCGGCGCGATGCTGCCCTGCAACGTCATTCTGCGCGAGGTCGAAGACGGAACCGAGATCAGCGCAGTCGACCCGGTCGCCTCGATGCAGGCGGTGGAGAACACCGATCTGCACGCGGTTGCCGGGCAGGTGCGTGATCTGCTCAGATCGGCTGTGGACGCCGCCTAGACTCCTTCAAAATACCCTTGACCTTCCGGTGGATGGAGGGTCCATATTCGCGGCAACCCGGAGACAGCGGACACAAGGTGAAGCGCAAATGTTTGGCGGCCACGCCCAGGACCGGAGCGGGAGCGGGATTGTCGGACCAGGCGTTCTTGACGCGGGAATTTTTCTCGTCTTCGCGCCGGTTCATCTGCTGGTGTCACAGGATGTATCGGTTGCAATCGCCGCGGTCACGCTCGCCGTGATCGGCGGTGCCTATATCGGCTTCGGTGCCGCCGCGAGTTCGGGGCCCGCGTTCTGGCTGGAACTGGCGGGGGCCACCTTGTACGGCATCGCCGCGGTGTTGGGATTGCTCTGGCATCCGATCGCCTTGCCGATCGGGCTTGCGGCGCACGCGGTATGGGATCTGTTGCATCATAACGGCGCTTTCGGCGCGCAGGTGCCGCGCTGGTACATCCCGTTATGTGTGGTGTTCGATTTGCTGGCCGCGAGTTTCCTGCTGGCCCTCTATCTGAGCTAGAGGCAGATGATCAGGAAACCCGCCATGTCACCC
>FYBJ01001394.1_pt1 | contig 41926 bp, 29 predicted proteins | sample 1134611 | NCBI WGS metagenome assembly FYBJ01 (sample SAMEA104116008, study PRJEB20421) | marine metagenome | isolation source: marine
CTACATCACTGGATCCCGCGGACAAGCCGCGGGACGTAGGAAAGATTAATTTAATGAAATTACCACCTTGCAGAATTAAATGGAAACGGTACTAGCCAATCATGACGAAATCAACCTTATAGGGAATCATATGCTGCTGGATATTGATAATCAGATCTTCATTGCTGGGATCCATGATGCCTATCTTTATGGTTTTATTTTTCTTATCAAACGCCAGCGGCATGGCCTTGTAATAGCGCAGCCAATAATAATTGAAAGCGGAGATGCCGGGCATTTCATTTCTTTTTAAAGGCCGGATATCCTTTTTTTGCAATAATTCCAGCTGATACTGCCGGGCAATGGTCTGGTTGAGCTGTAATTGAGTCACATAGTTATATTTTTCAAGCAAGTCTCCAAGGCGCGCGCCCGTGGCTTTCTGTTCGCCCAAAATACTTTCAATGTTAGCTGCTGAAATCAAATGGTTTTCAACCAGTAAGTCGCCCAGTCGTTTGTGCAGCGGTACCAGGGCGTGGCTGCCGGGAAAATGATGTTCTGTTTTATCCCATGCCAGCGGCTTGCCTTTTTTGTTGCCGGCAGGAGGGAACAGGACCTGCCGATAAGCCCTGACCAGAGCATGAAAGTTGATGATATTGCCATATAACACGCGTGGAATGGATAAAAGGGCAGGAAACCAGCCATAGATGCGCGTGGTAGCAATGAAGCGCTGCAGCATCCGCTCAATCATCAGGACAGTGACTCCCAGAACCATATACCAGACCCAGGGATGCAGATTAAACTGCTCCTGCAGGCTCGGGAAAACGGGGTTATATGCGGCCAGATAATAATAGAGGAACCAGAAAAAAAAGACGACATAGCCCATCATATTGATAAAATGAGTAAAAAGTGACTTGCGGTCATGAATTAAGGTATACAGCACCGAAAAGTTACCGACCCATCCGGTATGAATCCATTCCTGAATACTGATGCCGGTTATCCATCGGGCTTTTTGCCGAACGGCTTTTATGTATTCCATTGGAAACAGGGCGCGAGTGGCGATATAGTCTTTGACTCTGACCTTGCGGTATTTCCTTGAAAATAAACGTTTTTTAAATTTAGTTTGCCAGACATACTGTAACACAAAAATCTGTTTTAAGTTTTTCAGGCGGATAGAGAGCGCTGTTTTATAGTCTTCGGTCAAGGAATAGGTAGAAAACGGCTTGCCGCCATGATCGCTTGCAAGCGTTTCCAGTGCGCTTCTTGAAAACGCAGTTCCTACGCCGGCGGAAGGCACCAGACCGCGGATGGCCTCGCGAACAATGATGTCTTTGGTATGGACTTCGCAGAATTCGTCGCAGTAAAGCCAGTGCGTGAATTTGAAATAGCCAATGCCTAACGGAAATACGGGAATTTGAACCATGTCTTTTCTTGGAATCAGGTAATTATAGAGCCTGAACGACAGGGGATGAATAATATCTTCCGAGTCGTGGAAAACAAAAATATCATATCGTTTTTGATGCTCCTGCTCATATTGTTTGATGTATTGATAGACCTGATTCAAATTGGAGGCTTTATTGGTCGGACCATCCTGCGCACCGATCATCGCATGTACATGGGGCGTTTGTTTTGAAACGGCGGTAACGGCATTCACGGTATCCGGATCGTTTGGATAGACGCCTACAAAAATATCGTAGTGGTTATACTCGATACGGGAGCAGTTATGCAGCAACATGGTGGAAATCACATTTGCCTCGTGCCAGCAGGGCAGCATGACGGCAATGTTCAGCTCGGGTTTTTCTTTGAGTTGTTCATAGGTCAGTGGTTTAAATTTGCGGGTTTTCCATTTTCGGTAACCGTAGCGTATCCAGTAATAAATATCAAAGAAGGCATCATCCAGCCCGGAAATCAGGAACAGGAGCAGCACGGCTATCAGCAGATACCAAAAGAGAAAATAGAAAATTAATACAAATTCATAAAAGCCCACCGTAACAACTCCTGTATAGTTTTCTCCCCACCACCCGTTTTTTTAGGTCGGTTGATGTTTTGTTCGTCAACCGGCCTTAGAGAAAACGAGTCTGTTTGATTATGTAAGCATTGTTTACTTCTTGCAAGCCGTTACCGGACTCTTGTTTATCATTCATGAAGATACGGTCTATAATTAATGTATAATTAAAATTCTTAAAGGATAAAAGTATGCCAGAAAAAGCATCTCAGTCCAGTTTCAACCAGAGAGTTGCTAATGATTTATACATAAACAGGCATGGAATGATGGCTGAAATCCGCTCGGGGAATCCAGGGATATCAAGATTACAGGAGCTTGATTTATTCGAGGCTGAAGTTGAACATCGATATTCTGTTTCTTTGCCTGAATTGCTTGCAGATAAATCGGCGGCCGCTATATTATTTCAATCCACTCTGCTGCGGGCGTTTTATCCCGAAAAATATAATCTGCATCGGAAGAAACTGCCCAGCACTGAGCAAAACATCGCTAAGGCTGTGTATGATAGCAGAAAACCTCGGTTACGCGAGATTAATGCTGAGGTTCCAGAACCATCCCGCCGTATTAAAGTTTACTTTGAAAGGGTTAATCGGCTCTTAAAAGCATTTTTTAATATCGATTTAAAACGGCTTTTTCAACATCCTGAAGCAAAGCGGCAATTGCAGCGCTCCAGCCTTTTCAACGGGCAGGAGTTTCAGGATTTCCAAGCTTCATCTTCATCTGAACAAAGAGCGGAGGCTGCATCCTCATCCGGATTTTCGCCCGGGCAGTTGCAGGAGGCTGCACGGGGACTTATGCGCGACCAAGCTGCAATTCAGAAAAAAATCAATGAGAGTCTTCGTCGGGGAGCCAATGTTGGAGCCGCTAACCAAATTTTTATAGACGTTTTAGGAAAACATTTGAGCGAATCAGGGCAGCCATCCCTAAATAACATTATGCAGGATCCGGAAGCCAGGGCTATTTTGTCTGAGTTTGATGGTATTCAGCTTGTTTTTCCAAAGGAATTTGCTGAATTTCAGCCCCATGGCAGGCCGCAGGCAGCCTCGTCATCCCGTAGCAATGTCAAATCCCCTGTGGAAATGGCTCGGGAGTTAATTGAACAGAAAAATGAGATAGAGGCTTTGATGGATGGGCTTCTTCCTCCTGAGCCGGATAGGCTTTCCATTGCGACGGCGGCGAGAATAATTTTGCATCAGTTCATGGTTGAACACCGCATGGTTATGGCAAATATTTTGGATAATGAAGAAGCGAAAAATATACTGTTTCAAATACCGGCATATCGTGCTGCATTTGACGATACATTCCACGAACAATGGACTCAAAGTACGGAGTATCAGGCAGGGAGAACACCTCAGGCAGCCTCGTCATCCCGTAGCAATGTCAAATCGCCTGTGGAAATGGCTCGGGAGTTAATTGCACAGGAAAAAGAAATAAACACTGCGATCATGAAACGTCTTCCTCCAAATTACAGATGGGATGAGGTTCCGCTGGCAGCAGAACAAGTGCTGTCTCAATTTGTGGAACAACGGGGCATGCGCGTGAAGGAGCTTTTGGATAATGAAGAAGCCAGGAATATACTGTTTGACTCGCCGACCTATCGGGCTGCATTTGATATGAAATTCCGTGCAGAGTGGTCTCAAGGTCCGGGGTATCAGTCCGGTGCAGCACCGCAGGCCGCATCTTCATCTTCTCAGAGTGCTGTTGTTGAGGAAGCATCCCAACAACAAGGAAGGCGAGCAGAGGAGACCTATGAGCAAACTCCGGAAGATGTCAGGATGCTTGAGGAGCAGAAATTAGATAATTTGTTTAATAAAATTCCTGAGGCGGCGCCCTTATATAAGGAACTTATGGAAAGCCCTGTCTATCAGAAAAATATACAAAAGGCGATAAAAAATGAAAAAGTAAAGGCTGTTAGAGAGGGGAATGGTCAACGAGTGGGTCATTTAGATAATTTGAAGGCTATTTTAGACTATAAAAATCCCAAACTTAAAAGCCAGTTTGCGCGAGCAATTGGAGAACTGGACGCTTCTTATTCACAAAACAGCCGGCCTGGACGCTCCCCAGGCTGGCGATGAATGTTCTTATTTTCTGGAAATGTAAGCCCTGTAATCGACCAGCGCCGCTTCTCTGTGGTAGGTGCTGCTGAGATATTCGGGGCGTTCGAGAAACTCTTTTAAATCGCCGGCAGTTGGCCATTCGGTGATACTCATAATATCCCAGCTGTCGGTGCCGGGGCCAATCAGGGTCATCTCGATAGGACCGCGGAAAATGCCTTTAACGCCATATTCCTGCATCAGGGGGGTGATTAAATCCAGGTAACGGATATAGGCTTCCTGGCCGGTACTGGGCTGTTCTTCGGGATGGTCGATATATTCAGCTTCGGTTCGGTATTTGATTAAATGAAACAGGATTAAGGGGCCGGTGGAAAGGCCAATAAGCTCGAGACCGGGGATGTAGGGTTTGTGGATCATGGGTCGTTCCTTGAAATTGCCAGCACTTGTTTAAATTTAGTGGAAGAGCAGGGCGCTGTCAAACCTGATAGTCTTGAGTCAGGGCGTATGATATGCTGTATTTTTAATACGAGATTATTGCTTGATTATGTTGCGCGATAAAAACACCGAGTTTTATTACCAAAGTGCCAAATCGCTCTATCTGCCGGTGGAGTGGATGGATGAGATTGATGGATTTACCATGAAACTGGGTCGCGAGCGCTATTTTTTCTGTGTTCGTGATGTCGCATTTAATCGCCAGAGCAATTCCGGCATGGCTTCAAATAAATACAATACCAATCAATATTTGAGGGCAAATGGTTTTCCGGTTCCTAAGATGACCTATGCCAATAAGGCCGGACTGGAAGCCGGACTGTTGAAAGAATGTATCGCTCCCTTGAAGTTCCCGCTGGTCATTAAACCCACGTTTGGCGGTTTGGGAAAGAACGTGATATGCAATATTAAAGATCTTGAAACCTTGGAAGAAGAAGCGGCCAAGCTGTTGGAGAAGACTGAGTTTGTCAATATTGAAGAATTTCATGGCGGCTTAAAATCCTATCGGGCGCTGTTATTTAAGAAGAAAGTGATTGCTCTTGTTTTTCGCGAAGGCGCCCATGTTTTTGGCGATGGTCAACACAGTATTCAACAGTTGATCGAACAGGCCAATAGGCAACGAGCGGAAATAGGCAGCTACCTGAAACCGATTGTTGTTGATGTGGAAGCCCGGATTTGTTTAAAGGATCAGGGGCTCGGGCTGGATGATGTTCCGGCCCGTGATCAGAAAGTGATTCTCTGTCATACCTCCAATGCCAGCAGGGGCGGCGTCTTCGAGGCCTTGCCGCTTCATAAAATCTGCCCGGAAAACAGGCAGTTGCTGGAAAGAATTGCCCGGGTTACGGATATGGATCTGGTGGGTATCGATGTGGAATGTGAAAACATTTCAATTCCTATTGAGCGGAGCCGGGGGGTGATACTGGAGTTAAACAGTTCACCCAGCATCAGGATTCATGAAGAACCGATGGCAGGGCCTGCAACCATGGTGACGCGCAAAATGATGAAAAGCTTTATTTTCAAACATCCATTTGCTTATCTCAAGGCGCTGTATTACAACAGGCAGACCAGCACGATGATGAAAGCAGTCATGCTGTTAGCCGCTGCCGTTTTATTGTTTGTTTTTTTGGTGTAAACGCTTATGAATATACGTTTGATTGATGTCAGTTTTCGAGATGGCGGACATCGAAATGATTTTAATTTTTCAAAAAAAAGTACGGGTATAATTCTTTCCTCCCTGGATTCCGCCGGTGTTGATTATATCGAACTGGGCTATCGAAACGGCAACCTCTCTTCCAGCGAACAACTGGGGCCGGCCGGCCTTTGCCAGCGTCCTTTTCTTGACGAATGCCGTTTGCTGGCGAAGCATGCCAGGCTGGCCGTCATGGCGCATCCGGGCAGGCTTTCAGATGCCTGCCTTGATGATCTGGCGGATGCAGGGGTTGATTTGCTGAGGCTTTGTCTATCCCGAGGAAATGTGGCTCAGGTCTTGCCCTGGGTAGAAAAAATCCGTGAGCGAGGGATGAAGATCTCTGTTAACGCCATCCATATTTCTCAATACAGCGCTGATGAATTGAAGGCCTTGATGGATATTCTTGTTCCGGCATCGCCGGATATCATCTATTTTGCCGACTCCAATGGTGCGATGTTTCCTGAAAGGGTCGCAGCCCTTTACGATAGTTACAGTTCAAACCAGCCTGTGCCTCTGGGGTTCCACGCCCATGATCATCTGGGACTGGCGATGGCCAATACGCTTGCGGCAATCCAGCATGGCGCAGCATTTATTGATGCGTCGCTGGCCGGTATCGGCAAGGGAACCGGTAATCTCAAAATAGAATTTTTTTCGGCCTGTTATCAGGCCATGTACGGGGAAAAATATTTGCTCAATCCTTTAATCGATGCTGCAAATTATGTCGAACAGGAATTAGGTTTGAATGATCAGCCGCTGGATAAGGGTGAGTTTATCCGCGGACTTTTAGACTTATCCACTGCTCAATTGAAACAATATTATGCGAAGTTGAACCATGAAAAAAAATAAAGCCCTCGTTTTAGGCCCGATTACCGCAGACAGCCTTCATCTTGAGGCGTTGAGAAAACCACTCGATTTTCTGAGCCGGGATTATGATATTGAAATTTTAGATCCATTGATGTTTGATGCAGATGCTAGGGATTTTTATCCGAAATGGCAGAAGAAACTGACTGCGCTCTGGCCGGACTTTGAACTTATCATCGGTTTTTCTTTTGGTGGAATGATTCTGCTGGATTTTTTGGCCGCAAATACAGTAGAGCAGAAATCTATTCTGTTATTTTCAGCGCCGGCGTTCAGTGATGACGCATTGAAAGCCAAACTCGGACAGGTTATTCACGACTGTGAGCAGCAACAGTTAAGCCGCGCTCTGGATACGCTTTATGCCTGGGTTTATGCACCGGGACAGGCGCTCGAACAGTCATTGCCGCAGGATCAACGACAGGCCTGCCGGCGCCTGATATCCGGTCTGAAACGGGTGATTGATACTGACTTAAGAACCGGGCTTCAAAATATAAGCCAGCCTTTTCTCCATTTCTATGGAGAATGCTCGGAACTGGTTGGGCGCGCGCAGCTTGGCGATTGCCCCGAAGCCAGGCTTGTTGAAGTCCGGCAGTCCAGCATGCGGGTACTTGAAGACCAGCCCGGTTTTTGTCAACAACGGATATGGGATTATTTATCGGAATAATTCATCCAGAAAGCGGCTTGCGCTTTGCCAGCTTCGCTGGTCAGTCAAGGCATGATAGTGCAGCCCCATTTCGTCATCATGAGCCTCAGGGTTGGTGAAGGAATGAGCCGCCTGTCCATAGATATACATTTGCCAGTCGACCTGGCGGCGCTTCATTTCTTCCGTAAATGCTTTAATCTGTTCATCAGGAACCAGTGGGTCCAGATGGCCATGCAGGATTAGCACTTTTGCTTTGATTGCAGGCTCAGGTTGAATGTCAGGCCCGTTCAAAAGCCCATGAAAGCTGATAACGCCTTTTATATCCGCGCCACTTCTGGCAAGATCCAGCACGCACAAGCCGCCGAAACAATAGCCGATAGCGGCAATGTTTTCCTTATCAACACCGTCAAGACTCTTCAAAGCCTGGAGTGCGGCTTCCATCCGTGCTGACAGCAACGGACGGTTTTCCCTCACAGCGGTCATCAAGGCTCTGTTTTCGGTTTTATCCCGTCCAAGCCGTGCATCGCCGTACATATCCAGGGCAAAACCAATATAACCCATTTCTGCAAGTTGAATAGCTTTTTCACAGGCAAAATGATTCCGGCCCTGCCAGTCGGGAGCAATCAGTACGGCAGGACGTCGTTTGTGACAGTCAGCCGGCTGAGCGACAAAGCCTTTCAGTGTCAGAGGGGCATGTGGATATTCAAATTCAAAGGTTTTAATCATGGACTTATTGCCTCACTATCGCTAACATTTTTAGAAATTATAATTCTAAAGAGCGTGCGATGAAACCATTAGCAATCATTACCGGCGCCAGCCGGGGGATAGGACAGGCTGCAGCCTATTATTTTGCCCGGAAGGGCTATAACCTTATTTTACTGGCCAGGAGTGAACAGGCGCTGGCGTTGCATTCTAAAACGCTTGAACAGCAGTTTGATATCAAAGCGGAATATCACTCCCTTGATGTCAGCGACCGGCAGGCAGTATTTTCGTTGATGGACGATGTTTTGTTGCGTCATGACCGCATTGATGTGCTGTTCAATAATGCCGGAGTGCTGCATCGCGGCGGCAGCGCGATTGAGCCGGAAGCTTTTGATGAGATGTTGAATGTAAATCTTCGAGCCTTGTATAACATGATCTATTGCTGCGTTCCGAGGATGAAAGCCCAGCAGTCCGGTTATATCTTCAATCTGGCTTCCTATGCCGGGCAACGGCCGTTACCGCAATCGGCCGCGTATTGCATGAGTAAATACGGTGCAGTTGGCTTCTCAAAATCGCTCAGTCTGGAGCTGGCGCCGGATAATATCAAGGTCACCGCGCTTTGCCCCTCGGTGGTGGATACCCAAATGACGGCAGGCTTTGCTGATTTTCCGAATGAAGAAAAGATAAGGCCGGAGGATTTAGCCCTGACGCTTGATTATCTTTTGAATTTAAGCCCACAGGCCTATGTTGATGAGGTGATTATAAAATCCACTTTTATGTTGAAAAATAAAGTTTATTAACCCGATGTGGTTATTTTATACTATTATTATAAAATAACCACAAAAGGATTTTGACATGGCCATTGGAAACCTGGAACGGGATGAATTGCTGGATTTGATATTCCAACTGGATCAGGCAGAATACAATCATCAGGTCTGGTATAACTCGATCATTCGCTCATTAATCTGTCATATCAGACCTGACAGGCATGATGTCAGCCCTGAGTCGCACAAGGAGTGCCGTTTTGGCCAATGGTATTATGAAATTCCCTCCTTGAAAATCGATGAGCATCCTGGATTGGTGGCACTGGGAAAGGAACATCATTATGTTCACCAAAAAGCCAGACAGCTTTTAAAAACCGTCGATAACGGCGGCACTGTTGCTCCTCAGGATTACGATGAATTTTCTAATGCACTGGAAAGAATGCGTCTGGAAATAAAGGCTCTGCAGCGAGAATTAAATGAGTTGCTTTACAGTCGGGATGCATTAACCGGAGCCATCAACCGTGTAAATATGCTGCAGGATTTAAGAGAACAACAGGCTTTTGTTAAACGCAACCTTCAGAAATGCACCATCGCCATGCTGGATCTCGACCATTTTAAAAAAGTAAATGATGAGTATGGCCATACGGCTGGAGACTCTGTTCTGGCCGGCATTGCGCGTTATATCATGGAAAATATTCGCCCCTATGATAAATTCTTTCGGGTTGGCGGCGAGGAGTTTCTGATTTGTTTTCAAAACGCAGGGATGCAAGAGTCCTTTGATATGGTTGAACGTGTCCGTCGGGGAGTTGCAAAAGAAAAAATTTATATCAATGATAAGACATTTGTAAAAATTACTGCCTCATTTGGTCTGGCAATCATCGAAGATGATATCCCTATAGAGCAATCCATTGAAAATGCAGATAAAGCGCTGTATATGGCGAAGGATGCCGGCCGGAATAATTCAAAAATCTGGCGGGAGTCCTGATCGCTTTCCATCCGCTTAATGAGAACCGCTTCGTTCATCGTCGAATTCTTCAAGCTCCTTTGTATTGACATTCATTAACCTGACTTTATAATGCCTCCCTGCTTGCTTAAAGGGCAAGTGGAAATTGGAATGAATAAAAGAATAAATAATAATGTTGCACCTATGGAGACTTAAATGAAAAAACCAACCTACGCCATCATTGCATTAACGCTCCCGCTTATGGCAAAAGCCGGTTTTGCCGGAACGATGGAGACGTTGCCGCAAAACAATACTACATTTTATGTCCAGGGCGGACTTGGCGCGTCGCTGTTTCAGGAATTGGAAGGTAATCAGGTGGATACCGATCCCAGCCTGGCCTTTGATGTGAAAGCAGGGCTGCTTTTTAAAAGCCAGACCAATACTCGATTGGGTATGGAACTGGGTTATTTCAATCTTGGAAAACAAGATTTTGCCGCAGTGGTGTACGATGATTATAGTATGAGCGGCTATTATAATATGACCGGTGATTTCAAACAGTCCGGCGTGGATCTGCTGGCCGTTGCAAATATCGGGCTTAATGATAAAGTATCGGCGGTGCTGAAACTGGGCGGCGCATATGTCAATCAGAGCATTGATGTTCGCATCAATAATTATTCTGCCACCTTACCCGAAGAAAAAAAATTACTTCCCGAAGCCGCATTGGGCCTGCACTATAATATCAATGAAAAAATCGCCTTGACCGGCGAGTGGCGCTACATTGATGGCAGCGATAACGACGAGGGCATACCTATTGTCAAAACCAATACCTTCACGCTTGGATTAAAAGTTAATTTGGGCTGATAATCTCGCCCTTTCCCCGGGGTATTCTGTCCCGGGGCTGTTAATGAATGAATCAAAAACCGTTTGATGATATGAATCATTCCAAAAATGCCATTCAAGAACGGTGCTTTTGTAAAAAGCATCCAGCATGGATTGGCGAGCGTTTTCCGATGCAGACTGTGCCATTTCGTCAAAGATATCGATGGCTCTTTCAACATCTTTGCTAAATGCTTCGCTGGAATATGTTTCTACCCATTTTTTGTATGGATTGGGAGAGTCCATATTGGTGTTTTGAGCGATATACTGTCCTACGATTCGATAAACCCAGAAACAGGGTAAAACCGCTGCGATAGCAGTTTCAACTGTTCCTATACTGCATGTCTGTAACAGATAACTGGTATAACAAAGGGTAGCCGGAGCAATTTGTCCTGTTTCTTTCAGTTGATAGTGTTTGCGGAAAAAATGATGGACAACTTCCTGTTCGGCGATAAGTGCGTTTTCTGAAAAATTCAAAAAATCTTTTGTAAATTTGAGGGGGACTTTTGATGCAATCATCGCAAGACTTTTCGCATAATCTTTTAAATAAACCGTATCTTGCTCAATATAAAAAGCGAAGCTGGAGCGTGGCAGGCTGCCATCAGCCAGTTCTATATTAAAAGGATGGGTTTTTATTGCCTGAATAACGCCAGTGCATTTTTCTAATGCAATTTTTGATAATTTTGTCATCGCTATTGTTGCCTATAAATAATTCCATAAATGGTGAAAATGATGCACAGGGCCTTGTCCTTTTCCCAAGGCTTCATCTTTGCCGTGCAGTATTGCATCGTAAAGATAGCTTTTTGCTTTTTGACAGGCAGCCAGAGTCGAATGCCCCTGGGCAATATAACTGGCAATAGCTGCAGACAAAGTACATCCTGTTCCATGCGTATTTTTTGAATGGATGCGCGGTGTTGATAGTATTTCTTCTGTATCCTTCGATAAAAATAAATCATCCGCTCTATCCGAATCTTCATGCCCCCCTTTCAAAAGGACGGCGCCGCAGCCGGATTCAAGTAATTTTTCTGCCAGAATTTTTTTATGGTCATAGCCCGGCACCAGCGTTTGTGCTTCCGGTATGTTCGGCGTGACAATGCTGACCAGCGGTAGCAATCGTGTTTTCAAACAGTCAACTGCATCGCTTTGAAGCAGGGGATCGCCGCATTTTGCAAGCATGACCGGATCGAGGACAATGGGTATATCTGCAGCATGATCCCTCAAAAAACTGGCAACCATGCTGATGATCTCGCTGGAAAACAGCATTCCAATTTTAATGGCATCCGGTCTGATATCATCAAATATGGCCTCAAGTTGCTCTCTTACGCACAAGGCAGGAATATCATAGCATCGCCTGACGCCACAGGTATTTTGCACGGGGATTGCCGTCAATACGGTCATTCCATAACTGCCGGTTGCTGAGAAGGTTTTAAGATCGGCCTGAATGCCGGCACCGCCGGAGCCATCAAATCCTGCAATCGATAAACTTTTATATTTCATAAGATCAGTTGCCTCATCCGTTCAAGTTCCGGCCTATGCAACTGATCAAGAAATGCTGTTTTAAACCCTCCGGCGGCCTGGGAATGTTCTGATGCAATCTCTCCACAGAGTGCGAAGTAATATGTTGCGAAAAGGGCTGCATCGAAAGGCTCGTCGACAGCCGACTGAAAGGCTGCGATGACGGCCGTCAAACTGCAGCCCATGCCAGTTACCTGCTGCATATGCTTTGAGCCAAAGGGTACTTTAACGGCTTGATGCCCATTGGTGATGAAATCGATCGGGCCGCTGACAATGATAACGTTGTGATATTTCAGACCCAATTCAGTTGCTATTGCTTCTGCATCCTCCGTTTGGCGAGTTGCTTCAACGCCATAAGTCGTTTGCTGATGGTTTGCAAGGGAGATGATCTCGCTGCTGTTGCCCCTGATGAATTTTGCAAAGGGCGCTATCGATGTCGAGATCTGCGTTCGAATGGCCGTGGCTCCGGCTCCAACCGGATCTAACACTACCGGCTTTTCATGTTCTTTCGCAAGCCTGACCGCCTTTCTGGATAAATGAATCCATTTATCATCAAGTGTTCCGATGTTGATGTAGACAGCGGATGCTGTTTTCACCAGTTCTTCAACTTCATCTTCGTATACGCTCATGATTGGCGCAGCTCCGATGGCCAGAAGGCTATTGGCAACGAAGTCCATCGTGACAAGATTTGTGATGCAGAGGACAAGTGGTTTGTTTAGCGTTATGTTGGCTAAAATGGTTTCTATTCTATTGATCATGCTTCGCTTCTTTTATGATGTTTAATAATTTTTTCGTGACAGAAAAGGGGTCGCAGGCGTTGTGGAATGCGCCGATTGCAGCAATTCCGTTCGCCCCGGCCTTCATTACGGATAGGGCATTGCTTTCATTGATTCCGCCGATGGCAATGATAGGCCTGGATGTCATGGATGAGGCTTGCTGTAAGCCCGTTAACCCCCATATTGTTTCAACATCCGATTTATTCGGGGTAGGAAAAACAGCGCCCAGTCCCAGGTAGTCTACCGGCAGTGTTTCGGCTCGGTTAATCTGCTCGACGGTATTCACGGTTTGACCAATAATTTTATTTGAACCCAGGATGGCTCTTGCTTTGACGATGTCAGTATCCGATTGTCCCAGATGGACGCCAGAGGCATCGATTGCTTTGCAAAGTTCGACATTATCGTTGATGATCAGGGGAATGCTGTAGATATCCAGAAGTGCTTTTAAGTTCCTGCCGAATCGCAGTAATGCAGGGTAGGGAAGCAATTTTTCTCTTAGCTGGACGCAACGCACACCGGATTTGAGGCATTGTTCGATAAACCGCAGATAGCTGTTTGTGGAAAGGCCTGACTTATGGGTGACTAAGGTCAATGTCCAACATTCTTTTTTTCTCATCTTTATCTTCCTCAACGATTGTAAAAAAGGAAGATGTCAAGCATTGAGAACCCGGCATGAAATAGCGCGGAGGGAGGACGCATATGCTTCACACTCCCTCCGCAGGCATTAACCAGAGCAGGTTTTAAGGGTATTTCTCAGCCTTCAACAACGAAAGCACCCCTGGTGAAAAAATATTTTATTTCATCATACTGATGAAATAATTTTCGTCAAGAAAAATGTCGGCTGGCATGGTTATAAAAATGCAGAGATTATTTTCCATCTGAAGGAAACAAGGCTCTTATGTCTTAATATTGATATCTGTGTAAAAAAGTAATACTATGCTGGTTGTTTTAATCAGCCCCATATAGACTCATGCCAAAAAATAAATCAAGCCTCAACGCCGTTACGGCCACAATGATAGACGATAAAGACCTTCATCGAAAACGCAATCATGAAGCATCTGCTTCATCGGATGAACAGCATAATGCAAGTCATGCCGGTCAGGACACAGCGGTTAAAAAACAAAAAACAAGGCATAAAACTGTTGGCAAAACCTCTGTGAACAACAACGCATCTTCATCCTCGCATCGCATTCAGATTGATAAGAATTTTTTATTGGGGCCGGATAAAAATGAAATCATTTTTCAATTGGGTCGGGCAATTATGGAAGGTCGTTATGTTTCTTCCAGGAATTTTGTTGAGATTGCCAAGCGTTTCTCTGCTGAGACAAATGAAGCATTAAATGTGCTTCAGCAGCAATGCAGGCAGGTGATCCTACCGGCTGTCGCATCCTCTGCCCGGCTGCTGTTAGGACTGATGTATCAGCATGGTTTGGGCGTAGAAAAAAATTACTCGGAAGCCGTTTTGCTTTTTCAGCAGGAGGCCGAATTTGAGAATATAAATGCTATCAATAATCTTGCTTGTTTGTATCTCGATGGTCAGGTTGTAGAACAAAATTACACAAAAGCTTTTGCGCTTTTTAAAAAAGCGGCTGACCTTGGAAATCCATCAGCTATGGGGAATCTCGGTTCCATATATCAGTATGGTTTGGGTGTAGAACAAAACGATTCAGAAGCGATTGCGCTTTTTAAGAAAGCGGCTGAGTCTGGAAGTTCATCCGCCATGTATAGGCTGGCTTATATGTATGAGAATGGCCTGCTGGGCCTTGAACAAAACGATCAAAATGCCATTTTGTTTTATGAGAAAGCGGCAGCACTTGGGCATACCAATGCCATGAATATGCTTGCTTCTATGTATTGTGGTGGCAGAGGTGTAGAGCAAGACTTCTCAAAGGTTTTTTTGATCTATCAGACAGCTGCTCAGCTTGGAAACCCAACAGCTATATCGAGCTTGGCTTATATGTATGCAGAAGGTCTTGGGGTTGTACAAAACGAACGCGCAGCTTTTTTGCTTTCCCAGCAGGCCGCGGCGCTTGGGTCTGTTAATGCCATGAATCATCTTGCTTATGCATACAGGCATGGCAAGGGTACAGAGCAAGATTACTCAAAGGCTATTTTATTCTATAGACGGGCGATAGAGCTTGAGGATTCAAGCGCCATGTATGACCTGGGTGCCATGTATGATCAAGGCCTGGGCGTTGAAAAAAATGTTCAGGAAGCGATTTCTTTTTATAGGAAGGCAGCAGCGCTTGGGAATACTAATGCCATGAATAACCTGGCTGACAAATATTGTTATGGCATTGGTGTAGAGCAGGACTGCCAGATGGCTATTTCTCTGTTTTCGAAGGCAGTGGAAGGTGGTAATCCATGTGCCATGTTTAACCTCGCTCATATGTATCTTAAAGGTATGGGCGTAGAACGAGATTACTCACAAGCGAAGCTGCTTTTTGAACGGGCGGCGGCGCTTGGAGACTCAGATGCTATGCATAGCCTGGCTTATATGTATTTTCAAGGTCAGGGCGTAGAAAAAGACGATTCACAGGCTGCTTTATATTTTGAACGGGCAGCGGCACTTGGGCATTCAGATGCCATGAATCACCTGGCTTATATGTATGCGAACAGCCTGGGTGTAGAGCAGGATTATTTGAAAGCCATTTCGCTTTATGATCAGTCAATGGCTCTTGGAAATTTAAGCAGCATGGATGATTTGAAGGAGATTGGTACGCCAGAAGCGTTATATCTTGCTGCTTTTTATGACAAGGATTTTACTTTCATGATCACTTTGGTTTTGACCCATACGGAGCTTGGAGAGCGGTTTTGTCAAACGGATATTGTCGCATTGGCGGCGCGTTTGAAAAACATTGAAGATGCGGCTGTTTTAAATGAGGCTTTGAAATCGGCTCTTAAACGCCCTGAATTCAATAAAATGCTTAATACATTCCTTATCAAGGCCATAATTAATATCAATAACAGCGTCAATATTGATGTTCAATGCGATGAAGTGATGGAATTTCTGCTGGCCGGGTTTTTGGACATGGTCAATATCACTGATACTGATGCCGAGGATATTAATGACTTGATGTTGTTTTTCTATCATCATTTTGATGAAGATAATCCCAAGGAATGTCTGGATAATTTAATGACAGTTTGGCATCGAGGCCAAATGCTCAAGGTTAAGTTGAATTCTGCAGTCCTTCAATTAATTGCCGCTCGAATAGTAAGTTATTTGTTTAACGATCAGTGTAAATTAGCGTTTACTCCTCTTTTTGAAGATAAGGATTTGGCAGTGCTGTTCCTGGCCTATCAGCAAGCCCCCTTGTATGACAAAGAGCTAATTAATCGCATGCTGAATCAGCATTCATGGATATATGTGGACAGTAAAAGGAACGCTGATTCCTTTGATGCTTCCTCATCGGCCAGTTCCAGTTCTAGTTCCAGTTCAACGGACGGTTTTTTCTCCCGGTCTCATCTTGACCAACACGCTTCGGTGAAAGACGACGATAGTTGTGATTTTTGTCCTGGTATTTAACTTCAAGAGCGATGAAGGATAAAATCGACTATGACACTCACCAGTATCGGAATCTGTTTGTTGATGGTTGCAGATATCTCTCCATGAGCAGGCAAATCCGCTGAAATTTCAATAGCAAACAGCAGCAACTGTTCGGGGAGCATATTCAGGGCTTCTGCCATTTTCAGCGTTTCGGCAATGCCGATGGCGTGGGAGGAGGCCGGAGAGGGAAGGGCGAACAGTGCCTCTTTTTCAAGACAATGCAGATGGCCGACGCAATGATGGGTTTGGATGGCGTCAATCAGCAGCACCGTTTGTTGGGGGTGAAATTCATCCAGCAAACGAAGGCCGGGGCGGTCAAGGATTTTTATTTCCAGCGGCAGCTGTTGAAGACTTTCCTGCTGCTGCAATTGCTTTGCCGCTTCCCAGCCAAGGCGGTCATCGCCAAAAGGAGAGCCGATGCCGATGACTTTGATGTCTTTCATCAACGCCGCACCTTGAGCGTTAGAAAATGGGTGGAGCAGGAAATGCAGGGGTCATAATTGCGAATCAGCATTTCACTGTAATGACGCAGCGCTTCATCGCTTTGATTGAGGCCGAATTTTATTAATGAATGCTTTAAATCGGCTTCGATTCTTGCCTGATTCTGGCTGGTCGGCGGTACGATGCGAGCATTGTTTACCAGCCCCTGTTCATCAAATTCATAGCGATGCCATAAAAATCCTCGCGGGGCTTCGGTGCAGCCGATGCCGATACCGGATTGGGGGCTGTATTCAATATAGCTTTCTGTATCCGGCCTATAATGTTCCATCAGCCGCCGAGCCTCGTGTACGGCATAATAAATTTCAACTGCACGAGCCACAATGCTCAGGCACATGTTCTGGCTGGGGAACTGGATATTTTCGGATTTCAGAATGGTTTTTAATGCCGCCGGCAATTGCTCATGGTTAATGTTTAAACGGGCCAGGGGGCCGACCAGATAATCTTTTCCCTGTAACAGGCAGTGCAGCGCCGTGGAGTAGGGAACCTGTGATTCCTTAAAATAATCATCAAAAGCATCAATGTGAATATCCAGGCCATCCGTAGAGGTCAGCCGGCCTTCACAAATCGCGTATTCATCCGGATGGGACAGGGCGACCGAGGTAAAATCATGGCTGTTATCGGGAAGCTCGAGTTTTGCCAGCCAGCGAATCAGTGCTTCGGCATCAACCAGCCGCTGCTCTGCTTCCGCGAGCAGTTCCGAGACGGCTTTTGTTGACGGCGCTTTAAAAAAACCGCCGGGACGGGCGCCGACCGGATGAACAGAGCGTCCGCCGAACAGGGCAATCAGCCGGTTGCCGAAGCCTTGCAATCGGAGTCCGCGCTTGACTTCTTCAGGGTAGATTTTGGCCATTTCCGGTGCAGAATGAAAACCGAGAAAATCAGGGGCGGCGAGAAAATGGACATGCAGGCTATGGCTCTCCAGCCATTCACCGCAATAAAAAAGCCGTCGCATTTGCCGGATAAAGGGGGTGATTGCTATCCCGAAACACTGTTCCAGTGCCTGAGCGGCACTCGTCTGATAGGCTACAGGGCATATGCCGCAGATGCGAGCCACCATGTCGATGACCTCTTGCGGCGCCCGGCCTTCGAGAAATTTTTCAAACAGTCTCGGCGGTTCGTAAATGCGCAGCTTAAGCGACGCAATGCGTTGATGCTCGATATCAATGTCCAGCGCACCCTCGCCCTCGACCCGGGCAATGATCGGAACTTCAATCCGTTTATTTTTTTTGTTCGACAATCTTTATACCCTTAAACTGTTCGCCGGCCTTCTTAAATGCCGGCGCCTGATTATTAATATGTTGAAATAACCTGAAAAGCTCTTCGTTCGTCAATCCCTGATATTTTTTAAACCAGCCTGCCAGAGAGTCCGGGTTGGCTTTTTCAGAGGGGCCATAACAGGCATAGCAGGCGCGGCCGACAGAAGGGCATAATGCACCGCAGCCGGTTTGTGTTAAAGGCCCCATGCAGGGTTCATTTTTGGCAACCATGACGCAAACCTGCTGTTTGCGTTTACATTCCATGCAGACGGCTTCCTGTTCAATACGGGGAGCAATGCCGGCAAGCAACGCGGCGACGGCCTCCATCACCTGCCGGCTGTTCACCGGGCAGCCCCAGAGTTGCCAGTCAACCTTGACATGTTTTTCAATCGCCGTTGATTCATCAAGGGTTTTTATCCACTCAGGGCTGGCGTAGATGGCCTGCATCCATGCTTTGCTGTCTTCTGCATTTCGAAGTGCCTGAATCCCTCCGGCAGTGGCGCAGGCGCCGAGGGTGATGAGATGACGGGATTGGCTGCGGATGTTCTGAATGCGTTGTTTTTCATGCGGCGTTGTGATTGAACCTTCGACAAAAGCAATATCAACCTTGGCATCTTCATCGAGATAGCCGGCTTCGGCAAAATGGACAATCTCCAGTTGTTGAGACAAGGTTAAGATGGCCTGGCCTGCATTGAGAAAGGAAAGCTGGCAGCCATCGCAGGAGGTGAATTTATGCACGGCAATACGCAGTTTAGCCATGGTTAAAACCCCTCCTTATCAAATAACGGTTTGATTCGATCATAGCTCAGTACCGGTCCGTCTTTGCAGATGAATAGCTCGCCATACTGACAATGGCCGCAGAGGCCGATGCCGCAGGCCATGTTGCGCTCCATGCTTAAATAGATATCGTTTTCGGCTATCCCCATGGATTTCAGCGTTTTTATTGCGATGTGCATCATGCCTTCCGGCCCACAGATCATCACTATCGTATTGGCAGGATTTAAGGGGAGGTGCTGTATCTGGTTAGTAATAAATCCGCTGTCAAACGGCCATTGCGGGCCTGCGACATCGGCGGCAATATGGATTTCGACATCGGGTTGTTGCGCCCATCGCTGATAGTGTTTTCGAAAAATAAAATCATCGCTGTGTTTGACGCCTTGCAGAATAAACAGGCGGCCATAATCCTGACGGCGTGCCAACATGTAATTTATTACGGAAAGACTGGGCGCGCAGCCCAGGCCGCCAGTAAGAACCAGCACATCTTTTGAACGGGCTTTTTGCACCGGCCAGCCCTGGCCATAGGGCCCTCGAAGTCCTAAACTATCGCCTTTTTTCAAGTGCTGCATGGCCTGCGTTACCCGGCCAACGGCACGGATGGTATGGCTTAAATGGTTTTTTTCCGAAGGATCCGAACTGATTGAAATCGGCACTTCACCGCCGCCGAACAGCGACAGCATATTAAATTGTCCTGGATGAAACTGATACTGGCTTTGTAAATCCTTATCGGGAAAGACCAGATCGAGGGTGAATATCGTTTCTGATTCTTGTCGTCTGTCCTTTATTAACACGGTTTCAGGGCAATCTGCAGGCCAGCTATTGTTGCTCATCCTGACCTCCCCGTTGATTGGATTCGCCGCTGATTACGGCCAGTTCTTCTGTTAAATCAATGCCGACCGGACACCAGGAAACACAGCGGCCGCAGCCCACGCAGCCGGAACTGTCAAACTGCTCCCACCAGCTGCCGACTTTGTGGGTCAGCCATTGTTTATAGCGTTTTTCGGTACTGTCTCGTAGCGGCCGTCCACCAAGAAGGCTGTGATCGGCGCTAAAACAGCTTCCCCAGCGTTTTTCATGTTCGCTTTCCTGACCATCCAGTGAAGGTTTTTCCTCATGCGAACTGCAAAAGCAGGTTGGGCAGACCGAGGTGCAGTTACCGCAGGACAGGCAACGTTGGGCAACTTCCTGCCAGCGCGGATGCTCAAGCTGGTTGAACAGGACGTCTTTTAATTCTCGTGAATTGTCTTTGGGGATACGTTTTTTCTGCATGGCTGCGGTTTGTTTTGGAACAGCTTTTGCCTGCTTGATTTGTTCTGCTGTTGCCGATAGTGCCGGCAGGCGTTTAAGATAGCCTTCGCCCGTTTCGCTGCCGCTTTCTATCAGAAAACCCTGTTCAATCTCTGTCAGCAGCAAATCATAAGAATGACGGACTTCAGGGCCGGTACCTGCTGAAAGGCAGAAACAGTTATCGGAGGCATAGGAGCAGTTCACAGCGATGATAAACAGCGATTGGCGGCGCTGGCTGTAATGCTCGTCTTGATGCGCCCCTTCCATAAAAACCTTATCCTGAATGCGCATGGCAGCAAGATCACAGGCTTTGGCGCCAAGAATGGCGACGGGTTCAGCGGCTGCCGGCCGGGGTTCAAAAACGAGCTTGCCTTCTGAGGAACGTTTTACTTTCCAGACGGTTTCACTTGGTTTAAACAACAAGGGCTTGATGGCTTCCGGGCCATTGGAAAAACCGAAGGCTTTCTGTTCCTCCGTGGGTTCAAGCTGATATTGTCCGGGAGACTGGCGGTCGCGAATGCCCCATGGCAGCTGATCAATATGGCGGATATCATCATAGACAATTGCGCCATCTTTAGCCTGCGGGCCAATGGTGCGCATCTTGTCGTTTTGAAGTTCCTGCAGCAGATCCTGTAAGGCTTTTGTTGGTATAAAAAACGCTTTCATTGATGCCCTTTTGTTATTATCAGCAGATTCTTGGCAATTGCTCGCCAGTAAGACAATCCATTAAACGTTTACCTCCTAATTTTGTACGAAGTTGCACCCAATGTCGAGGGTCTTCGATAACCTGCCCAATCATGCAGGCCTCTTTGCCCAGAGGATGCTGACGCATGGCCTGAATCAGCTGCTCGCTGTCTTCTTCCGGACAAACGGCCAGCAGTTTGCCTTCATTGGCGATATAGAGCGGATCAAGTCCAAGCAGTTCGCAGGCACTGGCCACGTCCGATGCTACCGGGATCTGTTGTTCATCGATGAGAAATCCATGACCGGACTGTTGCGCCCATTCATTTAAACTGGTGGCTACACCGCCGCGGGTCGGGTCGCGCAGGCATTTGATGCCCGGAGCTGCTGTGAGCATCAACTGCACCAGTTCGTGAAGCGAGGCGGAGTCAGATTCGATGCCGGTGGTAAAATCAAGATGCTGGCGTTTTGATAATACCGCAATGCCATGTTCGGCAATCGAGCCGTTGAGGATGACCTTATCGCCGGGTTTTATCTGTGCTGCAGAAAGAAAAATGCCCTCAGGTATCCGGCCGATGCCGGTTGTACTGATAAAAAGCCCGTCGCCTTTACCGCGCTCGACGACTTTGGTATCGCCGCAGATGATTGCGACATTGGCCGCTTTGGCGGCTTCGGCCATTGACAGGGTAATGGCTTTTAAATCGGCCATGGCCAGACCTTCTTCAATGATGAAACTTGCAGAGAGGTATTGTGGAATAGCGCCTGACATCGCCAGATCATTAATAGTGCCATGCACGGCCAGCGAGCCGATATCGCCGCCGGGGAAAAACAGTGGAGAGACGACATGAGCATCCGTACTCATGGCCAGACGGCCTTTTTCAACCTCAAAACAGGCCTGATCTTCGCCTTGATTCAGCCAGTGGTTGTCAAAGGCGGGTTTAAACAGCTGCTCAATCAGCTGGATCATGGCCAGACCGCCGCTGCCATGATTGAGGCTGATTCTGTCTTTTTTAAAATTGATTTTGACCATCATTCACTCCGGGCATAGGCATAGACTGCAGCGCAGGCGCCTTCCGATGACACCATGCAGGAACCCAGCGGATTATGGGGGGTGCAGGCTTTGGCAAAGAGCTTGCAGTCTTTGGGTTTTTTTAGTCCTTTAAGTATATCGGCGCAAGCGCATTGTTTGTGTTCCTCGCCGGGAAGCTCGGGGAGTTTAAAGCGTTCTTCCGCGTCTAAATCACGATACTCAGCTTTGATTTTCAAAGCACTCTCGGCAATCTCACCAAGCCCCCTCCAGGCAAAACTGGAGCGAAGTTCAAAGGTTTCATCCATGAGCGCCTGCGCCCGGAGATTTCCTTCTGCTGTGACCGCACGGGTATACTGAGTTTTAACGGCGACCTGTTTTTCATTAATCATTTCAACAAGCCAAAGCACGGAGTGAAGCATATCCAGCGGCTCGAAACCGGCAATCACAATGGGTTTCCGATACGTCCGGCTGACCTTCTGATAGGCCTGACTGCCAATGACAATGCTGACATGCGCAGGTCCGATAAATCCGTCAAGCGCAATAGGGCTTTGCTCCTGCTGCTGGTGTTGAAGCAGGGCGGCCATGGCCACCGGAGTGAGGACATGGTTGCAAAACACTGTGAAATTGCCGATATTTTCCCGTCTTGCTCTTAAAATGGCATCGGCCGTCGGCGGTGTGGTGGTTTCAAAGCCGATAGCAAAGAAAATAACCTCTTTTTGGGGGTTTGATGCCGCAATCTCCAGTGCATCGCTGACCGAATATACCATCCGAATATCAGCACCGCGGGCTTTGGCCAGCATCAGGCTGTCGCCGCCTGTGGCCGGTACCCGTAACATATCGGCATAGCTGCAGAAAATAACATCCGGCATTTCGGCAAGAGCGATGGCCTGATTGATTCGATTCACCGGCAGAACGCAGACCGGGCAGCCGGGGCCGTGGATAAATTCAATTTGTTCGGGCAGCAAGGTTTGCAGGCCATAACGGTGAATAGCGTGAGTATGTCCGCCGCAAAATTCCATCAGCCGGTAATGGCGCCGGGGCTGTATGGCCTGCTTTATTTTTTGGCAGAGCGCTTCGGCATGCAGAGGGTTACGAAATTCTTCAATATAACGCATCGACTTATTTCCTTCCCATTTCATCAAACAGCGCCAGCGTTTTTTCGGCTTCGTCTTTATCCAGCCGGGTGAGGGCATAGCCGCTGTGGAGAATGAGAAAATCACCGGCTACGACTTCGGCAACCAGACTGATATTGATGTTTTTTTCAACGTTGCCAACCCTGACTTTTGCCCATTGGTCATTGATGACGTCCACAACTTCAACAGGAATCGCTAAACACATAAACCCTCTTTCATTTTCTGCCCTGCAACCCATAATTGCCCCAGACTGATTCCACCGTCATTAGGCGGTAACTGACGGGGAAGATAGACCTGAAGTCCGGCCTTGTAAAGCCTTTCTGTTAAACCCTGCCGCAACACTTTATTTAAAAAACAGCCGCCGCTCAATAGAATATGCCGGATATCATAAGCAATGGATTCAGCAATTAACCATTCGCTCAAGGCCTGAATCAAACCGCCGTGAAAATATTCGGCAATGTCTTTTGGGTTATCGAGATGCAGCAGGCGTTCAAAGAGCGGAAATAAATTCAGCTGATGGTTCTCAACATAGGCATTTTCTTCAAAAAAGCGCAGTTCTTCCACCAGCGCTTCAAGCAGCATGGCGGCTTGTCCTTCATATTCACTGTGCAGGGATAAACCGGCCAGCGCGCTGGCTGCGTCGAAATATCGGCCGCAGCTGCTGCTTCCGGGGCTGTTGATATGTTTTGCCATCATTTCAATTAAACCTTGAAGATGGGGCATGTTGCCGAAGCGTTTTGTTATGTCCTGTTGTTTTCCCATGCAGAACAGCAGGGATACCGCCATGCGCCAGGGCGACAGGGCAGCCTTGTCGCCGCCGGGAAGCAGCAGCGGTTTTAATTGGCCGAGGGCTTGAAAATGATGCCGGTCAATCAGTAAAAGTTCTCCGCCCCAGGCCTGTTGTTCTGGCCCCATTCCATAACCGTCAAGCGCAAGACCCAGGGCAGGGGCTTGAAGCTGATGTTCAGCGGCAACCGAGGCCAGATGCGCCTGATGGTGCTGCACTTTGATAACCGGAACATCAAAATAGCCGGCCAGTTGACTGCTGTAAAAATCAGGGTGGAGGTCACAGGCGATGTATTCGGGTTGAAAGGGCATAAAGCTCTGCCAGTTTTTAAGCGCGTGTTCGAAAAAATCAATGACCGAGGCGGTTTTCATATCGCCTATATACTGGGAGACAAAGGCCTGTTGCTGCCGGTTGAAACAAAAGCTGCTTTTAAGTTCAGCACCCAGCGCAAGCCCCGGAGGAATCAGGGCTGGCAGGGGTATGGGCGAGGGCGCATATCCTCGTGCGCGCCTGACCATAACGGCTTCTGCATCCATTTGAATGACGGAATCATCCATGCCGTTGATAATCGCTCTGTTATGGATGAAAAGCTCATCCACGCCGCCTCCCAGTTTTTCTTTTGCCTGACTATCGGCGTAAATAATGGCATCGCCGCTATCGTTGGCCGAGGTGATCAGCAGGCAGATGGGAAGAGCTTGATCTAACCAGTCTGTTCCTTCCGGATGACCGGCGAGAGCATGAAAAATCAGATAATGGGCTGGGGTGGAGGGCAGCATGATGCCCAACTGCCGAAGGCCGGGAGCCACTGCCATTACATTAAGATCATTTTCTTCGCCTGCGTCCCGCGGCTCTCTTAACTTAAATCTATCTACATCGCTGAATTCCACGGACAAGCCTTGGGATCTGGTATCTTTTAGCGTGATGGAACAAAGGTCTGGGTTAATGGATTGCCTCAGCTTTTCCTGGCGTCTGTTTAACAGGACAATTGGACGGGCAGGCTGATACAGTTCTGCTTCTTCCTTTTCAGATAATTCGGCATATAGCCTGACCGATGCGCTGTTTAAGCACATCAGGGCAAAGGGTTTTGCCGGACGGTGTTTGAACTGCCTTAAGCGCTCGATGCTTTGATCATTGGCGGCATCGGCAATCAGCTGATAGCCGGCCGGCCCTTTGAAGCCTATCAACCGGCCATTGGCAATATGGCTTGCCAGCTGGCTCAGTTCTTTTTCATAGGAAGGTCCACAGCTTGCGCAGGCTATGGTCTGGGCGTGGAAACGGCGGTTTTCCGGATGGTTATAGTCCTGTTCGCAGGCAGTGCAGAGCGGAAAATCTTTCATACTGCTGCGGCAGCGGTCGAAGGGCAGTTGTTCGGCAATGCTGAACCGGGGGCCGCAGGCTGTGCAGCTGAGGAAGGGATAACGATAAAAACGGCTTTGGGGATCAAATAAATCCCTCAGGCACTCGTCACAGGGCGCAGTATCTGGCGGTAAAAGGCTCTGGCTTAAGCCTTCCTCGCTGGTTTTGATTTGAAAATCTTTTTCTCCGGTTATGCAGGGAATTTCTCTTGATTCAATTCCATTTACAATCGCGCGTGCAGGCAGGTTGCTTTGCAGGTGTTCGAGGAACCGTTCGGGGTCTTGCCCCTGTATTTCAATCCGTAGCCCATCGCCGGTATTTTTAACCCAGCCAGTAAAATTGAAGTGGCCGGCCAGCCGGTAAATGAAAGGGCGAAAACCGATGCCCTGCACCTGTCCGTGAAGCTTCAGCTGCAGACGTTGTTCATTGCGCTGTTTTGACATTGTCCAACCATTTGAACCATTCATCCATGCCTTCCCCGGTTTTCGAAGAAAGCGCGATTGCTTTGACCTTTGGCTGGATTCTCCGGGCATAATCAAGGCATTGCTCAACATCAAAATCGACATAAGGCAGCAAATCGGTTTTGGTGATGAGGAGTAAGTCAGCTTTTCGGAACATATCGGGATATTTTAAGGGTTTGTTATCGCCTTCGGTCACGGAAAGCAGCACAATCCGCCGTTGCTCTCCCAGATCAAAGAGGGCAGGGCAGACCAGATTGCCGATATTTTCGATAAACAGAATTTCACCCCGTTGTAATGTCAGCCCTTCCAGTGCATGACCGAGGATATGGGCATCAAGATGGCAGCTTTGGCCCGTATTAATCTGCAGGGCATGGGCGCCGGAAGCCTTGAGTGCCTGTGCATCCATATCGGTTTGCTGATCACCGGTTAAGATAGAAAAAGGCTGCTGCTGTCCGATGGCCATTTGGGTTGCCGATAACAGGCTGGTTTTACCGCTGCCGGGGCTGGACATCAGGTTGATGGCAATGAGTCCTGCATCTGCAAATCGTTTGCGATTGGCATCGGCATACTTTTCGTTTTCAGCCAGAATACGGGTTTCAATATTGACTTCATGATGATGGTGATGATCCAGAGTATCAGAACAGCCGCATACGCCGCACATTAGCAAACCTCCATTGACAGCACCTCAAGGCTCTCGCCCCGGATGATGGTTAAACCGTATTGATTGCAAAGCGGGCAGGCATCAAAGTAGTTCTGGATGGCCGCTTCCTGTTGACAATGCTCACAATAACCCAGCGCCGGCTCATCTTCAACAATAAATTTAGCCCCCTCGGCCAGCGTACCCTTTGTAACGGCCTCAAAAGCAAAGCGCATGATGTCAGGATTAGCGGCCACGAGGCGTCCTGCGCCAACGCGAACGGAAATAATTTTTTCTGCCTTCAATTCCCGGGCTTTTTCCTGAATGATGGTCAGAATGGATCGGCAGAGAGAGATTTCATGCATGGCAGTGATTGTTCCATATGAGTTTGATGTTGTAATGTTTATTCATTATATTTATACCCGATTAACTTCAAAATGCTATATTTTATTCTTTTGCTTTTTCCGCCTAAAACATAGCATTTTGAAGTTAATTGGGTATATTTTTTTTGAAGGGTAGAAGACTGGGTGTTGTAGTTTTTTGTAATAAGGTGTGAAATCAATATGAATGAGATAACGCTATTTCCCTGGATGGGTTTATTGACCATGGCCTTTTTACTGGGAGTCCGGCATGGCTTGGACTGGGATCATCTGGCAAGCATTGATGCGATGTCGCGAAGTTTTCAGAAGCAGCCCGAACTTTGCCGCAGGAGCGGTTTGTTTTTTTCGCTGGGGCATGGTTCTGTGGTGATGCTGTTAAGCATTCTGATTACGGCCGGACTGTTCGAACGCTGGGTTCCCGAGTGGCTGGATGGTTTTGGTCATTGGATTTCGGTCGGGTTTCTGTTGTTTTTTGGCTTGCTGACCCTGTCAAGCCTTGTTCAACCACAACGGCCGGCCAGTCCTCGTGCCGGTTTAATGCGTCTGTTGCTGCGCCCATCTTCCGGCGCGTTCGGCATTATGCTGATTGGCGCTTTGTTTGCCCTGTCTTTTGACACCTTCTCGCAGGTCGCCCTGTTTGCTATGAGCGCCAAGGCCAGGCAGGGACAATACATGACCGCGGTTCTCGCCGCGCTGTTCACCTTGGGGATGATTGCAGCAGATGGATTGAACGGCTGGCTGATTGCCGGCTTTATCCAAAAAGCCCGGCTGCGCTCGGAATGGCTGTTTCGCCTGCTGACGGTGAGTATCGCGTTGTTCAGTTTTGCGATTGCTTTTGTGGAGTTGGGCTGAGATTTGAGGTGGGAGGAAGTCAAAAACTCCATACCTGATGCCGGGTTTTAGCGTCTGGAATCTACGCTGGGACTCTCGTCAAGCGCTGAAGAGCCCAGCGAACCCTGTCCGCTTGAATGCGGTGGCAAGCTTTATCAACTGGAGCAGGGAATTCTCATTTACATCAAAGGCCAGTCACTGAGGTTTTTATGGTTTAACCACTGACAGCCAATGACCGTCCATGGTAAAATCATCTATGGCTTTGACTATTATTTCCAGGATGATTATCCATATCTTCATCACCCAGCCGTTTCAAAGGAATCAAGGCTTGTGTAATCATGGTCTTAAGATGACCGGGCACTTCCTGTTTAGAAAGCAAGTTTTTTAAATCATTTTTTATTGAAGAGTGGGTGCTTGATTCTGAGAAGTTAAAATCATTAAATAAACCCTTATCATCAGGAATGTTTTTATTTTTTGAATTTTCCACATACTCTAAAACGATATCAAATACACTCTGCGCATTACTTAATGCCTGTTGCTTATAACGGGCAAAACTTGCTGTTGCTGTATTATCTTGAGACCAATGGCGCAAGACCACATCATACATTTGATTGAGTGTATTTAAATAACGGCTATAACCTTTTTTATTAACCATGGGACGGATGGTGCGTGTCTCGTTATCCCTGATATCTTGCTTCATTGATTCGATAATTTGTTTTTGAATAACAGTTAACAACGTTTCATAACGTGTATTTTCTAAGCTTATAGAATTTGGGTTCAATACTTCTTCTAATTCACGCTTTAAGCGTTTAAAGTTATCTTTTCTGGCTCCGGATTTAAACCATGACGAATCGTAAAGTCTTTCCAGCTTATTAATATCAGCTTCTAAAGTATTGGATTGTTGAACAACAGGATTGTTTTGAATATTAGAGGATAATACAATTTCTTTTATCTCACCTGATAAAGACATTAAATGCCGGTATTGTGTCTTATTGAGACCTTTATCACTTTCAACGGAGGCTTCATTTTGATTCCAGTCACCTAAAACACTTTTCGTATGGTTAACATAAAGGTCAAAACAATGCTGCAAGGTTTCCTGGTTTTTAGCGTCTGTCAACACTTTCAGACTGGATTGAGCTTGCCTTGGAGCCAATATACTATTATAAAGTACACGCATCAAAATCACGCGCTGGTTATAATTCTCTTTGCTAAAGTTGGCAAAGACTTCCTTTATATAGTCCAGATCGATTGACACTTCACTATTGTTAACCTGAACCCCAAGTGACAGCGGTGAAATGAGTGCTATTGCGGATGGTCTATTATTTTTTGAGAATTCGTTTCGATTATTAGGTTGGTAAAACGCTGTCATATGCCTAATGCATAATGTATAGGTATTAGCTATGAATTCTGCTGTTGCAATATTATTATTTGCATTTACCAGCATGGATTCCAACAAGGTTTTTTTCTCCTTATCATCCAGGTTATCGTGACTTAGTATGTTAAAAATTGCATCAATAACTGTGTGCTTGGAGAATAAAGTTGGATCAAAATTTTCGCCATTTAAAGAATCTCTTAATAATGTTAATAATTGAATATTGAAAGGAGTTTTTTCACAGAGTTTTTTTAATCCTTCTTGAAAAAGCGGATTTTTGTGCAGCTGGTGCTGACTCCCCATCTCAGCATAAATTTTTGCGACGTCTAGTTTTTCAAACGGTTCTACTTTTAATATTCTTATAAGAGCATCGAGCTGTTCTAGTCCTTTAATATCAGCAAAGACCGTTGATTCATATTGCTTATGCAAAGCAAATAGTTTAAAGCAAGAATGGCTCTTACCCTGAAACGGGAGAAGGATCGATTCGCGGTCCATCTTGAGGATGATGTTGATTTTTGTATTATCTTCTGGCGCATTTTTAACAATTTCTATAAAATCGTTTTCGATTATAATTTTATCTCTCAAGGCATTATGTAAATGCCAGGCATTCTCATCCAGAGTCGTTGTTCTTTCTTTATACCAATCCAGGCATACTTTAAAATTGTTTAACGCAGCATTTGGTTTAAATTTGGCAAATAAAACCATTATTTCGTTATATTGTTTTAGGCGTTTCATGAATTCAACTGTATCAAGAGAACCAAAGCCATTTATTATTTGGGCATAGTGCTTCAGTTCATCAATTGAGTGCCTATCCACATATTTATTTTCATGAAAAAAATTAAGCAAGGCCAACTTATTGTCATGAGGCATGTCAATGTTTAGCAAAAAATCACTCAACTGTTCTTGATTGTTACTACTTTCACTGTCACGCAGAATGACCAGCACTTTAGACAATATTGATATCTTCAAGTGGTTATCAGCAGAGTGTCTGATAGCATCAACATAACGATTAAATATATCAACAAAATCCGGGCGTTTTGAAAGCACATCAATAAGATTAGGTAAAAAATCTTCGGCACTGGATAATTCTACAACATTGAGATCCAGTGTCTTGGTTAAAATCTTTAGAACACTCTCATTACTTAAATCAGATTTCAGCGCGGCTTCAAGCGTTTTGTAAAAGGCAGCCAAGGCGCCAAACTGCGCTAACCGGAATATCAGATCAGTAAAATCATCAGGGTATTCTTGCATTGATTTTTCAAATAAATCGTTAAAGAGATGAAGTTTATCATCTTGCTTGAACTGTTTAATAACGGCAGGATAGCTTTTAAAGGCGCTTGATTTTTTTTCTTCTGATAATTGTTTGAGTGCTTCATTTTCCAGATAGATTTGATAGGTCATAACATCAGCACTATCATATTCATCTTCTAATGTTTGCCTGATTTTAAGCAGTTCTTCATCAGTTACCCCTGCCTTTATGTTCCCTAGCATTTTCGCAATCGTTTCCATTGTTTCAGTTGAAACCTTTGTTGGAGGTAACAGCCGTGCTGCTGTTACCATTGCTCTGGAATCAGAAAGTTGCTCATGAGCTAAAACAAGTTTTTCTTCTGCTGGAACGGTATTGTTTGCTTTAAATGCTTGAAAATGAGGAACATTGATATTGTTGGCTGTCAGGAACTCACCCACCTGCTTAGAAATTTGCACAATACTTGCCTTTATCTCAGCAATTTTAGTCTCAGCGTTTCTGGCAACTTTAGTTTCAACCGATAAATTCACCCATGCCTTTTCAATATCTTTTAAGCTGTTATTCCATCGAAGGTAAAATCTATTGAAATTACCAAGATCATTTTTCATGGCAAGCTGGACGATGATGGCCATCCCCCAACTTGAATAATCTGCAAGTAATTCTTTATAACCATGCTGAGCCGCATTAGAAAACTGGTTGACATGTTCTCTTAACGCAAGAACCTGCTGGTGCAATGCTAATTTACCCAACGATAAATCATCGCTGTTCAATTGAAGTTGTGATATCACCTGTTTAAAATTTTCATCGTCTATCAGCTCAGAAAGCCGCGCTTCTAATTGTTGTTTTTCCTGTTGAAGTTCTTGACTGAGATAAAACTGATGGACAGTGCCTGCTTTTCCGTTACGGGCTGTTCGTCCCCCTTTTTGCAAGCGGTCATTTTCATCGTTAACATCAAGTAAAATCACATGTTCCACACCGGCGTTATCACCACGACCAAAACAGGATGCGACCAAACCGACCCCTCGGCTTTTAGCACCTTCACTCCATTGCTCTTTGTCTTTTTTCTCTCTGAATACATCCTCTGGGGAGCGCGCGTCTTCATTGGTATAGAACATCAGATAGTCTAAAATTTTCGGGTCGTTACAGCGTTTTAATAACGCCCGCTGTAACTCCTTGACCTTCTTATCATTTTTACAGGCAAAAAGAATGGACTCCTGTTTTTCAAAACAGTCCTGAATTTCAGTTAAAATTGCATCATAGCGCTCATCTTCAGACTCATAAAGCTTTGGTTCCTGCCAATTCCTTCGACATGTTTCATTGGTAGGAACGTGCAGGACCTGAACGCCATACTGCTTATCCATCTGATAAATTTGAGCCGGCGATATGGTACCGGAAAAACCCTCACACTGGCCCCAAAGTTCAGCCGTACGCCTTGAAGATAGCTGCGATGAAATAATATTACTTTCCTCTGGTATCATAAAATTCTGAGGCTCATTCCTATGTTTTGCCTGTTCATTCAAAATAACAGCCAGAAGCTGATGCACGCCGTTACTAAAGCTTGAACCAACCATGGCCTGGTTATCACTGGATAAGGGAATAATAACTTGCATAGGATAAGTTTCATCGCCAATTTGGACGTTTTTATGGCGTACTGTATAGTCCATGTCTCGAGATAGTTTTTTGGCACAATGAGCCGCTTTCAGCCATTGAACCAACTTGATGGGAGGGGCAGTTAAATCTTCCAGTATTTTTTGCTTACGTTCATCGCCTTCTGCAAGAGAGTTTAAATGTTCAATTAATGCTGGCAAATCATTGTCAGAAACATGTGTTTTTTGTTGATGAAAATGCTCTTTATAATATTGATTCATGGCTTGGTAAAACCACATCATTTCCTTTGGGGTTCTTCCAGTTGGAACAGCGAAGTTGTATTGTGTTTTTTGATCTTCTTCGAATTGAATATAGTCAAATTCATCAAACAATGCGATTCTGCTTCCTCGCTCAATTTCTAATGGCGTGCCATTATAAGCCAGTTGATCGAGAAAAAGTGAAATATCACCTTGAGTCGAGTAATGGATTTGGCTTTGCGTATAGGTCTCTCGCTTTGATTTTGCCGTAATAAAGCTGGAATTCAGTCCCAGATATGAAAAGAATGCCTGATAGTCGCTATGGTCACGTGATGCCAAGGTTCTTTTGGCTGTAATCACATCAACCGACTTGCCTTGTCCAGCATGAAACGCTGCCCGCAAGGCTGCAAAATGACTTTTACCTTCCCCTGTTGCCAGTTGCATAATTCGCATTTTACTCGATAAGCAAATGTCATTCGCAATAATTGAAAATTGTTGAGCCAAATGCGGATATTTACCGGTTGTTCGCCCCATCGTTTCGAATAAAATTGCCCATAAAATCGCTCTGGTTTGATGCGATTTTGGATTGTTTTTTAGTTCTTCTGAAAATTTACTGAAAGAATCGCACAATTCATTTTGACTCATTTTTTGAATGGGCACGACCAGGGGCAACAGTTTGATTTGTCCCACTTCAATTTCTTTTAAACATGAAAAAACAGCGCCGAGTTCTGCTGCCTGAGCCAACTCCATCATGCTCTTCTGAACTTGCGGGTTATCGTCTGGAGTCGATGAGCTGGATGAGGCACCACCTTTTTCAGGCGAACCAACAGCCGATAACCGAGTCTCTTGCACCATTCTGGCGAAATCATTTAATCTTTCTTCAGTCAAATAACCTTGATCACGCCCCTTCTGATGATTAGAATCACGTTCAAACTGGATTAAGTAGTATGACCAGGATTGTATCCCTTTTTGATAGGCATCAACGGCCTTGATGATATCATCAGCACTCGGGCATGGGTTTTGCGGATAGTAAGCGGCGAGTTGATTGAGTTCGTTAAGATTCAGCTTATTTAAAGCAGAAAGTAGTTTATGGCTGATACTTGCAACATTTTCTGTCTTTTTCCCTGTTCCTTCATGAAATAAAGACCAACCGCAAATATGAACGAGCAGCGCTATCCTTCTTTGTTCATGCAAAGCGCTTTGGTCAGTATTTGTATTTTCTTTATTTTTCCTCTTTAAACGGCCCTTACCTTTGGGTAGGCTTTGGGGTTGACTGACAATTGGCGCTGGAATTGCCGGTTCCATGATGGTATTAAATAAGTTTCTTACGTCTGCTTTATGTAATTGACTAAGCCAATAGGCCAAGGTTTGATTCCAACAGTTATTCCTATCATTAAACTTATCCCCCAGTTGCAATATCGATTGGCAGTCCTTCCAATTAACTTCGAGATGTTCAACGGTGTTAGACTTCAGCAACATAGATAACACAGAGCCTTTAAGTTGATTCGAATATTGCTCTTTACCAAGCGTCGCTATAATTGCTCTGGTCAATGGCCAATTATCACTTTCAATATCAAATTCCCGCAGGGCCAGTTCACATAAAAATCGTTGCTGTTTTCTATTAAACTGAGAATTGTGAATAATTTCCTGCACGATGTTATGCAAAGGTTTCGGGAAGGTCGATGATAAGTCCTCTAGCGGTTTTGCAGCGCATTGTGAGTGACTCAATATAGCTTCAAGTAACGAAAAAGGATAGCTTGACTTGTCATCCTTAGGATTTAAAGATTCAAGCAACCGCGTCAAATAGTGCACATCCCAGTAATGGCCGGATTCTGTTTTTTCCATCAAGCTTAGCAAAGGTTCCAATTCATTTAATTGAGTTTGCTTAAGCTGTAACTTCACCATAAAGTTAAATAACGCATGTAGTGCCTGTTTACTATCTTCACCGACAGGAATGGCGACATGTTTTTGAAGAAAATCCCAAACGCGTTGTTTGTGATCAACAAAATGACGTAGGCGGTTTAGTCCTTTTCGTTCATGTTCAGATAAAAGATAATAGTCATTCTTTACCACTGTTTTAAAAATAACGCCGTGCTCTTTTTGAAGGCGGTTTATGAAACTTTCGGATAAATCAGTTCCATCAACTTCAGTTGTTAATTGCTTCATCGTCTCAACGAGCTCAGCCCAGGCCCGGCCCTCAGCAATAAATGGATTTGATCCTGTCTTTTTCCAATCAATCAATTGTAAGTCATAAAGCAAGCTTTTCTTTCTGGCAATCGCCGCATTTGAGCCAGTATTTAATTCTTTCCATAATATTTCTAACCCGCCTTCTTCCTTACCAAAGGCTGCCCATAATTTAAAACAGAGTTGATAATTTTCATTCTCACTCATGGAAGATTCAATGACTTTGGTTTTATAGTGTTCAAAAATCAACGATAATTCTTGTTGGCGACCGCTCTGGTAAAGTATATCGATGATTTCTAATATCGATTTTTTTTCTAAGGCTGTCAGCGCTTCCAGTTGATTAATGATGGCTAAATGATCTTTATCAGCCAATGCAAGCAATGTATCCAACTGCACTTCAATCCTGGATTTCATAGACGGATTACGATAAATCACCGCATGCAATGTTTTTGCAATCTCTATCATTGCCTTGGGATGAGCCTTGTCAAATAAATTAATTATCGAATCAACACTAACTGGACTATTTTTATCTTGTTCAAAATGAAAGATTGACAATTTGAGTAAAACTAAAATGGCTTTTTTTGTTTCAACATTTTCTTTTGTCGTCAACCATTGGCAAAGCATCTGATAGTCAGCATAGTTAAACATGGATTTAATCGCCAACGCTCGTCGCAAATAAAGATTGGCTGCGTCTATTGTTGGTAATGCCGTATCATAGATCTCTCTGATACGTGGCTTATAAGTTGGCGTACCATTTTCAAAGCCGCTTAGTTGAAGCGATTTATCGACTAAATAAAAATCTTCATACTGTAGTGCGTGAAACACCCCTCCATGCTCTAAATCATAATCACTAATCCGAGATAAAAAACGCTTCTTCTGTTGTGGATCAGGCAATTGTTCCAAACAAGCGGCAATCCGCTCCATAACAACCAGCATATTGCCCGGTTTTATTTTAGCCATCTCGTCCACTTGAGACTTGCTTATAAACGATTGTACGTCCTGGTAAAAACAATTAAAGCCCGTCCACAAGGCTGGGAGCTGTTCCCATCCCATAGCCATCATATGTTTATCGCAAATGACCTGCCATGCCTTACTGCGGTTTGGATCGGCTCGACAGTCATGCATCATTTCCTGCAAGGAAGAAAACATTTTTTTTGAAATATAAGGGCTGTAATTATTGTTTTTTTCAAGAAAATGATGTTTGAAATTATCAAAGAATTCATCACCTAAGGTCAAAGCCATCAACTGAAGTTGACTCACCAGCAACTCAGTACCGGAAGTACCATATTGATAATATACCTGCCCAATGCCCTGCATGAAGTTTTCATTCTCTAACAAGCCTGTTTTTTGCAGCCATGGAATTATTTTTGGGTGCGACTCCGGCAGCAATACTTCAATGATTTCTTCTTTGGAAATATCGGTCTTTAATTTTTCATAGAATTCAACAGCTTCCGGCCCTATGAATTGATATAGAGAAGCCCTTATCATCTCTTCACGAGATGGACTGGCATCACCAGTATGAAGCGAGGGTTGTAGCGAAATAAAAATTAATATGTCTTTAATGACCTGCTCGTTTAATTCGAGACTATCTGCTGAATAATGTTCTGGATGAAATTGTCTGAAATCGCCAAGCCACAGACTTGCCTCAGCCTTTGTTTCGTCAAGATCAATCGTAAAATTATTTTTCGTCAGATAACCTAATTCCTCGTTATAGCAAAGAACCAGTTGCCCTTCTTTGTTTCTCAAGGTATAAAAACCTTTGGGTAGATTTTCAGGGTTTAAACCTGATGTAATACTCCGGTTCTTGCGTAGTAAGGTCTTGGCGGCTTTATCTGTAAAAAACCGTATGGTATGAGGTGAATCGACATTAGGCCTGGCACTGATCCAGTGTTCAAATATTTCCTGCAAATCAGTAGTTACTGGCTTAGACGAGTCAGAAGAACTTGCCGGCTGGCTTAAGCTGTCAACATTGGCATCAAGGCCATTTTTATCCGTTAACGTCTTATAGAACTCACCTAGTTTTTCATTGATATTATCGTATGAAATCAACTCGTTGGGCAGTAGTCTGCTGCCTTCGTATTTTCTTGTCAAAATAACGCCAACATCTCTTGTGATTTGAAGTTGAGACTCCACTGCCTGCTGATGCTGGAATTGCACTTGCGTACTTTCTGCACTATCTAATGGCCATTGTCTATCTATAGCATCCTCTGAAACAGGGAGTGAGCTTTGAGCTGTTTCCTGAGTGTTCGTTTGTTCATCGCGCTCTTCTGATGGCAAAAGGCCGGGGCCTGAAAGTAATCCCTCTTTAATGTCAGGTATAACTTTATTCGCGGCATGTTCACGAATATTCTTTAATATCGTGTTATTGAGCAGTGCATATGCATGGTAAAGTGATTTGTTTTGCTCATTTATTTTTGAAAGGTCGTCCAGTTCAGGAATCGAAATGAGCTGTTGCCATTGCTCTTCTTTCGCTCGCTGCATTGCTTTTGTTGCAAATTCTAAAAATAACTCCGGCTTGGCTGTCACATTTTCCAATATGACTTTCTCAAGCGTTTTACTCTCATTTGCAGTATCAAGAAAATCCTGTAAATCAGTTAAGTTTACATCTGAAAAAAACAGACAAACTTGATTAAATGGAAAATAACGATTGTTGCGGATATGTTCTGTTAACGTAGCCATATACGACTTGGCGTCTGTTATCAATCGCCCATACGCGTCATATCGCTTCTGATTTCCGCTACCATAAAAAGTCAACTTCCTCCCTTCCAAAAACTGCTCAATTTCTTCTTTATTCGCATCAAGGTAGCTAAGAATGTTCGTCAATCCTTCCATACCCATTTCAATAAGGCTTTCTTTAAAAGTGTCGTGGCTGCCTGGTGCAGCAATATCATGATGATCAGCAAGATAATAGATGAATTTTTTACTTGCTGCCTGCCAATAATTGTCGAAAAGCGGCGGATGGTAATCACAAAGTTCTAATAGTTTATTACGAGCCAAAACTGGTCGTAATTGCTCTTTTAGACTGAGTAAATCTTTATTATCACCTATGACGATAAATTCGGTAACATTCGGGTTTTCATTCATCCAATATCGAACATTTTTACTATCATCAGCTGGCGTAAAGTTAAACGCCGGGGGAAGACCTATGCTAATGCTTTTTTTTCTATAGCTATTTCTAAAAACGGATAATACCAGTGCTGCCGCAATTTCATCTTCGTCAGTAAACTTTGTCCCACCTATCCGGTAACGCCATAAATCTTCCCAATTCGAGTTGTTGTATTGCATGTTTTGACACTGTTGTTCGTAGTTTGTTTTAAACTGCTCAACTGGCCATTTCTCGTCTGTGATATGCAAACTTGCACTTGATGCATCATGATTAAATAAGATGCTCGAAGCTGTCGTACCTTCTTGATCTCTATATAAATTCAGTGTATTCCAAAGCGCCGGATTAATCGTGCGTGCGCACCTTTTATTAGATACAGATAAAAAATCACTAAATACAGTATAACCACGAACGCTGAAAAATAGGCCCCCACCAGAATCTTTTTGATAAAGTGTGTTTAAGCATTCAACAATATTATTATTATCAAAAATAAAAACTGCTATGCTACCCCCCAAAACGCCAAAGTCAGCGACTCGAGATAAAGCCGTTAGATTTTCATTGTTAATTTCTAACGTTTCAGGATCGTCTTGTATCTTACTAAACTTATTGTAGGCGTATCCGGCATGACGTCTTCTTTCGTATAAAAAATTTTTTTCTGTTCCATCCGTGGATTCATAGTGGAGCCCTACGTATTTTTTAAATGCCTCAGTTGTATATTTTGCTTCTTGATGAGGGAATTTAAAACGAACACCTTCTGGCACCATGAGGCTTAGAAAACGGTGACGCAAAGTAAAAAAGTCGGTTTCCAAGCTCATTTGCTGGGTTCCCAACTGGCTATCTAAATACGCTAATGCCATTGGCCCGGAAGACAAATTTCCCTCTGTATGACCACCGATATAATTTATTTTTTCTGCAGTGATTTTTTGAAGCTTCATCTCTAAAACTCTTTTTTCCTGCTCTGAGAGCAAAGCTTCACAAAAAACTGTATTTGTTTTTCTATCCCAAACGCCCCATTTAGGCGTCTTGTCATTCGGATCTAAATTAAAATCGATAACCGCGTAATCAACGCCTTGCAAGTAGTTTTCAGTAAGTAATTGTATGGAGTTTAACTTAATAACATCAATATTAGGATCGGTCTCTTTTTTTTGAACCCTTAAACTTTCCTTTAAGCCTGCAACTACCCGCATAATATCGAGGGTCGTCAGGGGTTCGTAAAACTTTAGCGTGCCTGCTGCAATTTTTTCCAGATAGCCGATTTGTTCTGAATCCGCTATCACGTTACCTTCCTGTATATGAATATTAAAGAACGCCTGTTGAATAAAATTTTTGTTCCTCATGTTGCTAAAGTTCTTATACAGTTGGCGAATAACCGCTGTTTCGCTCTTTTTATCGCTCATTCCACGCAGACATTCTGTTAAAAAATCAAGATGACTACATTTTTTTTCAGGAATAATGGTTAATAATTGATCTAATTTTTCTAATAAAAAGATTTCAGGAAAAAATTTATGGAAAGTGTTTAAAATAAAAAGCAAGTGATCATGGTTTATTTTATTTTTATCAACGCTACTAGAAGAACTACTGGAGGAACTTGCTGCTTCGGAACTTAACTCACTACTGTGAATACTATTTATTATATTTATGAACATGCAGGCCTCACAAAGAATTTTTGTCAACAATAATAGGGTAAATTATATACCTTATCTGGTATTTGTTCAATATGAGTGCATATCGACAAGCAAAAGGACTCAGCTATGCCCTGCTATTATTTTTAACAATGGAGTGAAAAATGAAATGTCAACAGATCCTGCTTATATCTTTTTTGGGGTTCGTATCTTCTTAAGCATTTCAAGTAGAATAAAAAACAACCCTCCCAGGGTGAAGAGTATCAGATTGTCCTTCATCGGGATGGCTTCTGTATCAAAAAATGCCTGAATTGCCGGCAGGTAGGTGATCATCGCCTGCGCCAGGACTAACAGGCCGATGGCAAGCCAGATGATGCTTGTGCCTTTGAAGGATTGCAGGTTTAGACCCGGTTTATGGATATTGCGGATAAAAAAGAGCTGGAATATTTCCAGAATCACCAGCATGTTCATGGCCATGCTGCGCGCCAGTTGGATGCTGTAGTTCTCATACAGGGCATAAAAATAAACGCCGAAAACAAACAGGGCAAAAAGAATGGAAACCATTAGCGTATGCCAGGCCAGCCGAGCACTCAGCAGTGGTTCGTTTCGAGATCTGGGTGCTCTTTTCATACTGTTTTCTTCGGTGGGTTCAAAGGCCAGGGTCATGCCCAGCGTGGTGACGGTGATGAGGTTTATCCATAAAATCTGTACCGGAGTGACCGGAAGGCTTAAGCCCAACAATAAAGCAATGATAATACAGAACGCTTCGCCGGTGCTGGTGGGCAGGGTCCAGCTGATGACTTTTTTTAGATTGTCATAGACGGTGCGGCCTTCGCGGATAGCATCGACGATGGAGGCAAAATTATCGTCCATCAGTACCATTTCCGCGGCCTCGCGAGCCGCTGCTGAACCTTTTAAGCCCATGGCAATCCCTGCTTCCGCCCGTTTCAAAGCCGGAGCATCATTGACGCCATCACCGGTCATGGCAACGGTTAAACCCTGACTTTGCAGCGCTTTCACAAGTCTTAATTTATGCTCGGGTCGAGTTCTGGCAAATACGGTGATGTGTTGAATTTTTTCCACCAGTTCCTGCTCGGAAAGCGCTTCAATCTCTAGCCCTGTCATCAGGGCTTCGGGCCGGCGAAGACCGATGGCTTTGGCAATGGCAATGGCCGTGGCTGAATGATCTCCGGTGATCATTTTAATTTCAATACCGGCCTGGTAACAGTCCTGAACGGCTTTAGGCGTTTCGGGGCGCGGAGGGTCAATCAACCCGATCAGCCCCTGAAAAACGAGATCTTCTTTTAAATCATCAAAATCGAGTACCGTCTTCTGCTCAGGAACCTGCTTGATGGCGAAAGCCAGAACCCTTTGCCCCTTTGAGGCAATATCAACAATGGCTTTATGCCATTTTTCTTTATCAATGGCGATGACATCATTGCCGGCCATTTCAAGCGAACACATTGAGAGGATTTGCTCCGGAGCGCCTTTAATGAAGATCATGCCATGTTGTTGATGGTTATGATGAAGACTCGCCATAAAGCGGTGTCCGGCATCAAAAGGGATCACATCGGTTCGTCGCCATTGTTGTCGTTCCTGTTCGATATTGAAGCCGCATGTTTCACCGAAACTGAGCAGTGCCTGTTCCATCGGATCGCCATGAAATTGATTTTCAGCAGGTGAAAGCGAAGCATCGTTACAGAGCAGGGTGGTTCTTGCCAGTGCCTGCCTGTCGTTTGCAACCACCGTTTCGACATGCATTTTATTTTCAGTCAGGGTTCCGGTTTTATCTGTGCAAATGACTGCAACCGCGCCCAGGGTTTCAATGGAAGGCAACAGCCGGACAAGGGTTTTTCGCCTGGCCATTTTATATACGCCAATGGCCATGGTGATGGTCAGAACGGCGGGTAAACCTTCAGGAATGGCGGCGACGGATAAACCGACAATGGCCATGAATAATTCACGGAAGGGAAGATGCTCCACCCAGTATCCATAGAGCAGCAGCAGTCCGGCCACGATGATGATAAGTCCTGTGATTTTGCCGGCAAAATGCTCCATTTGTTCAATCAGTGGCGTTTTTAAATGTTGGACGGCAGCAAGAAGCCCTGAAATGCGCCCCAGTTCCGTTTTTTGACCCGTTGCGACAACTTCGGCTGTGGCCTTGCCATTGGTGATGATGGTGCCTGAATACAGTCTTGAGCAGTTTTCATCATGTTCTGAGTCCGGTATATATTTTTCTACGGGGACGGACTCCCCCGTTAGAATAGCTTCCTGAGCCATCAGTCCGTGAGCTTTCAGGAGTTTCAGATCCGCCGGAACCTTATCGCCGGCTTTAATTTCAACGACGTCCCCCGGCACTAGATCTTCAGCCGGGAGTTCGAGCAAGATGCCATCCCTGTACACTTTGCTTCTGGGCGAAAGCAAGTGACGGATCGCCGAAATGGATTTTTCGGCTTTTCCCTCATGAATTACGCCAATGATGGCATTAATAAGTACAACGGCAAGAATGACAAAGGTATCGGTCAGCTGACCGAGCGATGCTGTAATCACGGCTGAAAATAACAGCACGTAGATAAGCACATTCTGGAACTGGCGTAGAAACCTGCGAAAAATGCCATCTTTACGTGGCTTCGGCAGCTGATTCTTGCCAAAGATGTTTTGACGTTCAATCGCTTCGTCGCTACTCAGTCCTATGTTTGTTGCCAATGGATGAGCGCTGTTGCTTGTAGATGGTTCTTCTGGCAGCATAATGAAACTTAATAATAATCCCTTTTAAGTTTCATTATGCATCAAAACAACCGGTCAGGCTATTTGAAGCTTAAATTCAGTGGGTGACTTCGATTTCACCGGGATAAACATAGATGCGAACCCGAACCGGCGGGCCGTGTTTGATTCTTCTGGCTAATTCCGGGCTGATCCTCAATCGCGCCGAGTTAAACATATTGCGGTTCCGCTCGTTTTTGAAAAAACCCTCATACTCATCGCCCATGTCGCCGTTTCCAAATTTGTGAAAATTGGCGCGATCCTGCCTTAATATGGCTCGAACGGAATGTAACCTATCTCCATAAGAGTTAAAGCGATCCTGACGAGTGATAACGGTATTGTAA
>FYBJ01000011.1_pt1 | contig 41013 bp, 60 predicted proteins | sample 1134611 | NCBI WGS metagenome assembly FYBJ01 (sample SAMEA104116008, study PRJEB20421) | marine metagenome | isolation source: marine
CTGGATTTGCCACTTGCCAGGAACGGAGAATCTGAACAGTTGAATATTCACCGCAAAACGGGAGCCCCACTTTTCGCATCCGGTATATCGTCGTAGCGCTCACACCGGCCACGCCTGCGAGCTCTTTGACAGTTCGCTTGTCTTCTTCGTGGAATTCATACGAGAAGCCGGATTGCTGTATAACGGTAGAGAGTGCTCGATTCATGGCGTCAAAATGTAAAAGGCATCTGGTCTTCGTACTGTGACTCTCCGGGTGTTCTTAATGCACGGTCTAGCCCCATGATGCTCGCGACTATTCCGTCAATTCTCATTCGGGCTTTCTGCTTGTCCGGTATGATGTTTTCGTTCGGATCTCTCCGGACAGACGTGTTTTGAGCCATCCAACGAAGAGCAGGATTGCCATCGTTCAAGAGTTCACCCTTGATCAAAAGCTCCTCAAACTTCTTCGTGGCATATCCAAGGGTCTTGTGCCCTTGCCTCATCTCGACCATTTTAGCCCCCTGAGTCGTCAAATCGTTTGCAATCTCAAACGCTTTCCACGGATCAAAACCGGTCTCAAGAATCTTAAACCTAGATGCAAGCTCGCAATAGTCGTGTTTGATAAACGCCAAATCGATGACATCTCCTGGCGTTGTTTTTATGAAACCCTTTTTCACCCACTGCGCGTAATCAACGCGATCACTCGCCGTTCGCTGCCGCATATTCTCTTCAGGCAAATAGAGGAAAGGCACGATCAAGTACCCTGGGAAGGGTCCCGGAAGAAAGACCAAACAATGAGCGGTCAAATCTGTATTGCTTGAGAGGTCAAGCCCCGAGCAACAAGGCTTGCCCTCCAGTTCCTCAAGCGCCACTTCACGGGTATTCAGGTCCCACTTTTGAACACTCAACCAAGCCTCCCCGGTTTCACACCAAATGTTGAATTGCTTCGTAAGAACGTCGTTTTTCTTTGAGGGCATTTGCTGGGCTTCCTTCACCTCTTCGGCGAGCGTTTCCAGCTTCTTACCTTTACCCAAAAGAAAGTTAGCCTTCGGCCAAACGGCAGGATCTGTCCAGTCGTCTTTTGCGTCTTGCTCCTCTTTCGAATCGAAGACGGGGTCATATCCGTCAAGGGTGGAGACATAACAAAAATAGTTGTCGGCCTCGTATTTGGAATTCGGATCAATCCCCCTCAACGCGTGCCCTCGGATTTCGTAACAGATTTGCTTCGTGTCCACACCGGCTGTTGTAATGATGAATACAAGCGGTTGCTCTCGAGCGCCGAGAGCGGAAATCAATACATCCCAAAAGGCGCGGCCGATCCATGCGTGAAACTCATCAATTGCGATTCCGTGCGGGTTCAATCCGTCTTTCCGCTTCGCGTCAGCGGACAGCGGCCGAAACACACTGTTTCCGAAAACCAACGATGCATGATAGGGCTTAATGATCCTCGAAAGAAAAGGAGAGCCCTCCATCATTGCCTTGGATACATCCCAAACGATCTTGGCTTGATCCCGTGTTGTCGCAGCTGAATAAACCTCCGCGCCAGCTTCTCCGTCAGCGACAAGGAGCTTCAAACCTACGCCACTGCCCAGAACAGACTTGCCGTTTTTTCTAGGGATCTCAACGTATGCATACCGAAATCGCCGCGTTCCGTCTTCAACTTTGAGCCATCCGAAAACTGAACCGATAATAAACTTCTGGGCTGGCTCAAGCTCAAGAGACTTTCCGGCTTTAGCCCCTTTGATGTGTGGAAGGATCGAGAGAAACTCAATCGCCTCCTTAGCTTCATCAACATCAAACCGGATGTCATCCCGCTCTAGGTCGTTGATGTGCCTTTGACACGCCCACTTCACGAACTTGCAAGCGAGCTCTCTACCATCGAGAACCGCTTGCGCGAAGTCGGTGACTGGATCCAGCAGGGTTTTCGGCATCTATGCGGATTTCTTCTTCACGAATTTGTTTAGCATGTCTTCAAATTCTCCCTGACCGGTTTCGGTTGTCCCCAGCTTCACGCGGTCAACAGGAGTGAAGCCAAATCGTGAAATCAAAACCATGAGCCGCCTCTGTAGATCGGAAGCTTGATGAACCAAGGGATTGGTTTTTGTTATGGTTTCACCAGCATGATTCGGAACCTTAATCGTCCTGCCTTTCTTCCGAATTTCCCGAACACATTCCCACCACTCGGCGTAATTCTCAGCCAGCATTGCGAGCGCGATTTCATCGCAAGCTTCAAGCATTTCCATCTGCCCCGGCCCGAGCCATTTTACCATTTTACCCCAAACCGCTCCCGCACTCTTTGACAAGTTGCGCGGCTTCTGAATCTTCATGGTCGTCTTCGGCTCAGAAGTATTTAGGGGCCTTTTTCCCGGGTTCCCCTCGTTAATCTTGACAATCGTTGGCTTCGCTGGTCTGCCCATAGTAAGTATTACTCTTCTTTTTAGTAAAAACTGTTTCGATTTCGCGATTTATTTCGTAACGCTAAGCACTTGGTCTGCATAGCGGCCCCCTGGAGGAATTGACCCCCCTCCCCCCTTTGCCTTGACACTTTGAACAGCGCTTTCGTCGCCGCGACTGAAGCCCCGCTGGGACATGCCCTAAGCTGTTACACTTCGAACATGGTTCCCCTCTTTGGCTGTCGCTAGACTTGCTGCTTTCTGCATCCACACCCATGAGATACTGTTCCAAGTTCGTTGCAACCATCCTGGGTTTACCAACCCTCATCACGACCTGTTCCATACTCATTGCATTCTACTCACCAACATCAGGCAGAGGGGCGTCCGCTCGCCGGTTGTTGCCCTTGGGCTCCACGTCGATTTGGCTAGCGCTACTATATCGAAGAGCCTCGAGCTTTGCTCCGAATGATGCCAACTCGATACACCTAAACCCAGTATCCCCAAGCCTTGGCTCTTTGTTTAGAATCTCAAGCACTTCACTTATCGTTTCCAATCTCCCAGCTTTCCACCCCGTGTGGCAGCCGACGGAGAAATCCTCGCAAGCAAGACACCTCTCAGACACTGTTATCTCATTGTGTTTGGTCGCTTTGCCCCAGTAATCGTTAAACGCCTTTTGAATCTGGTTGAATGTCATTCCTATTCCCTTAGATCAATCTCATTTCCGAAGTGGCAACCGGGGAACTCAATCCCGATAGACTTACCTAGCTCCAACACCGAGCCCTGCGCGAGTTCAGCATCTTGAAGTGGACCTTCTCTTTCGTATTTGTCCAGAGGCAGCTTGCAGGCTATGCGGATGTCCCTTAGAGCCCCTTTCAAGAAAATGCGGGCTCTCTCCATTTCCTTGGGCGTGATCTCAAAGTTGCCCGTTTTGGCGTTGATTCTCATCTTAGCGAACGCCTTTCGGTGAGACCTATTCCCATAGCTATCACAGAAAATAGTAGCGCCTGAATGATAAAGAATCCGGGAACATCGTCACTCCCGCCTATATTCACCATGGGGTGCGCCCCAATGCCTGCAAGGAACGCCATTGCGATCGAGAGGATGCCTAGTAGAATCCTCACAACAGCACCTCCCGTGGTTGACTGAGTCTCGAGGGACCAACAACACCCTCCCTTTCGAGCTCTTCCAAGAACCGACAGGCCATCATGTAGTTGATCCACAGGCGCCGCTGAAGAAAAGACGGGCTAGCATTCTTCTCTTTGATGACTAGTGCCTTGGCCTGTTCGTACAAGTTTAGTTCGCTCATAAGAATACCCAGAAGGCCAACATCAAGACCAAGACCGCGCCTGCCTTGGCCATTTCCTCAAGAAGCTTGTTGAAATCATCCATTTGGGTTCCTTGATTCAATAAAGTTGTATCTCCCATCGGATACGATTCCGTATTCCGCACATTGAGCCGGCTTTTGGTGCTCGTTGGCTATGACTGCGAATCCGTTCTAATCAGCCACGACACCCACAACAACCGTTGCCACGCTCTGGGCTGTCTCCACTCTTAAAACTCCCCCACACAAAGGCCCACCGATGAATTCAATATCTGTCAATTTCATGCTCATTTCGTTGGGTTCCCGAATCCGCCGTCCTCTTCCGCTGTCTTTCTTGAATGGCAAGGAAGACAGAGCCCTTGAAGGTTCTCTCGATCGTCAGTGCCACCCCGCGCCTTCGGCAGGATATGGTCAACGCATTGCGAAAGGGCTCGATCACAGATCTTGCAAACTGGCTCTTCCTGAAGCACCTGCCTGCGCGTGTGCTCCCAGGCTCGCCCGTAGCCGCGCTTCGCCGCACTCATTCGGAAGTCGCGTGAACGCTTCGGACGCGGGTTCTTGCACTCCTTCGGGCATTCACCTTGCTTCCTGACGGTAAGGCTGCATCCCGGCTTCGTGCATGGCTTTAGAAATCGCTGTGGCATTGCTCAGGATTTCTTTCTTCGTGTCGCGGCAGCATTCAAGGCTTTCTCCCTTGCCTTATCCGCTTTGACGTTCTCGTACTTCTGCCGCCTCGTCTCGAGCCATTCGGGCACCTCTGGTGGCCTGGAAGTGATCTCTTTGACTTTCACGCCTGCTCTGCCGTTCTCGACGGTATGGTTGAATCGATACTCGTAAGTCTTTGAACATTTTTGGCACTCAACAACGCCCACCGTCCGATTCGGGTTCGCTTTGATCAGCTTTCCTGCTCGGTTCCAAACTGGGTGAAACGGCTTGTCCGTCTTGACCGCAAATGCAATTTCGAAAGCGCATTCGTCTGGAGTCCCTTCTGGGCACGGTGGAAGCTTGTCGATGATATCCTTCATGATTCCTATTTCCGTTCTGACTGATTGATTATTTGGTCCCAGGCGTTGAGCTTGGCGTTGATGATGGTTGGGTATCTCTCCCAGAGCTTCGGCGAGAACGTTCGGACCATCTTCACAGCGGCCGCTTTTCGCCATCTCGGGTAATTCGAGGCGATTAGAACCCGCTCAAACATGTCATTTGTGAACTCTAAGCTCAGATCCGCTGAGACTGCTTTCCCGTCAATGAACAGCGTGTATGTCGTATGAGGCTTACCTCTGGTCTCAAATGGCAGGTCATGGATGAGGGACGCACCCAAGGCGAGCCCAGCTCTTTGCATCACCCAATAGCAATACGAAGGCACAGAGGCGCCATCAAAGAGCGTGCCCTTGTAGGCTTCGAAACGATAAAACCGACCGCCTTCTCTCCATTCGAAAGACCAATCCTCGACCAGAATGTACAGGTCGAAGGCGACTGGCCTTACTGCGGGTTGGAGGATTGGAGAGAAGGCAAGCATCGGTTAGAGCTTTAATCGGTTTGTGGGCGTGCCTCCGGGCATGGTGCCTTCCTTCAGGAAGCTGATCGTTTGCGGCATGATCTCGCAATTCGTGAGAACCGGGGCGTTCTGCTTATTCAGCCGCGCGTGAATGACATCGTTCTCTAGCCCTCGTTCCACGATTCCGAATTTCGCGTTCTTGATTACGTCCTGAATGTCATTGCCCACGCCACAGACAAAAACACCGAGCTCAGTTGTCCCGAGGATGTCATGCCCAGGCACACGGTAATCGATCACATTCCGACTCACGCCAGACCGGCAATCATTCATCACGACGGCCGTTTCACAGTACCACAGCCGGTTATCAATCAGCATCGGCATCAGGGCCCCAACAACTCCAATCCCTACGCGAAAGCGTTCGATCTGAGCGCCTCTGACTTGAAAGTCCTGGCTGATCATCGTGCGCGGATGGGTGTATTCGATCTGAATTGATTTCGGCGGATCCGGGTAGTAGTCGTGATCATGGACCCAATCAATCCCGGCCCCGGTATCGCCTCGGCGTCCAAGAGCCCCGATATCGTGCAACCGGCTGTTCATATGGCTCCCTTTGAAGGCAAAGCCGACGAGTCCGTATCTGTTCTTCGTGTGAGCGCACGCTCGGAGTCCGGTGATATTCTGGGTAAAGCCCTTCATCGTTCGTCCGTTGATCTTCGAGACGCCAACACAGAAGAAACCTGCCGTGCATCTGTTTCCTCGGTAGTCCATCGTGACAGCGTCGTCATTCTGGCGGAAACGAATGGTTGCGTTGCCCATGCCGTTACCGTCCCCGCCCCGGATGCCGATTCCTGGCGGTTTGACCAACGGGCGGGACGATAGGTAGTTGCCCTCTCGGAAAAGCACAGGTGCGACCTTGGCGCCCTCACCTGCTACGTTCTGCCCAAGAGATTCTGAAATCGAATCGTAACGTCGCAAATACTCCAAATGCTGAGACGTAAGCGCCTTGTCGTAGGCGTCAGCAATGTCAAATCGCTCCTCGACCGCCGCTTGTCTATCCTCTGGATTCACCCAAAAGAGAACGTCGCGAGGCGTAAGCGGTTCTAACGGTAGCTCGACACGTGGATTCGTTTTGTCCTTGAACGGATTGTAGGGCGGTTTCTCTTCTTCTGTGGGCCCTTCGACCAGGTCAAGATTGCCGTGGTATTCGCGGTTTCCGATTTTAAGTTCTACTGCTTCCATGGTGGTTTATTGGTCCAATGCTTCTTTGAGGGTGTCTATTGCTGGGGTGACGCTGATTTCGTCTGGGTGGCGCTCAAGGAGTCTGATCGCTTCTCTAACGCCTGCTTTGAGCTCGAGGTATCTTCCGGCGAGGAGATCGAATCTTTCTCCTGGGGAAGGTAGCCCCCGAGCACTTCGTTGAGGGACTTGTAATTGCACGTCTCCGAGGCTTGTAATGCTCTCGACATCCGAATCCGGATCAGGTCGTCGTTGAGCTGCTTCAATTTCGCAGTGCATTCTTTGATTGTTGGTTGACTCATCCATTTTCGATGGGTTCAGGAAAGGTGATGATTTCAAAAAACTCCCTGATTCGAGCCAGGAACGGCAGAGCCCTAGGAGAGGACATTCTCGACTGAAGGGAGTCCCCTGAATCGTTGGTTGTGGCGATCGTTGGGAGTCCGGACGATGTGCGGACTTCGATCAGCTCAAAAAGGAACGCCTCAACGTTCTCGGTCATTTTTCCTTTTCCGATGTCGTCCAAGAAAACCAGATCGGCGCGGCCGCATTTGTCGATGAAGTCCTTGCCTTCACCGTCGAGCTGCTTTCGAACCAGTTCATTGTGAAACCCGAGCGGAGAAAAAGCCAAGGTCCGGACACCAGCTTTCGCTAGGCGCTTAATCAGCATCCAAGCGCATCTAGTCTTACCCGCACGGGTAGCCCCTCGAAGCAACAATCCTCGGTTGGATGGCTTCCAGATCTTCACTGCCTCCCATTGCTCTTGAGGCAATCGGCTTTCGTCGGTGATTGCGTATTCGTGCGGGCAAATCCGCTCGAAACGCCGTTCAGCTCGGGCTGTTTGGCACACAGGGCAAACGTGCCAGCCTTTGAGCGGAGCATCCCAGGTCCCCCGACAGTCAGGGCAAATCGTACTCTGAGGACCAACCACGGGAAAGCGCGGCCGGCAGCCGCCAGAGCGTTTCCTTCGCCGCTTAGAATGGCTTTGAATGATCCGGCTGAGTACCTGCTGGATTTCCGGTGGTGCTTGTTCGAGTTCTGTCATGCTTGTTCCATTTCGGTTTCATCTCTGTCCATCTGTGGGCGATAGCCCGCTTCCAATCGATCGGGGTTCCGTCTTTGCGCTCCCATCCGTTTTCGTGCTCGTGTATCCCCCACCACCACTGAGCAAAATCTGGTGGGATGCCGGCTCCGTTCGAGCAGAAGGCGACCACCTCAGTTTTCGACGGGGATTCGGCGAATGGCCTCTGGGTTGAGTCGGTCGGCTCGTCAATGAATCCGGTTTCTGGCTCCGGAGGATCTGTCTCGCGCTCGCGCGTTTCTCTCTCTCTCTTAGAGTCTGTATCTGTATCTGAGGGCGTACATTTTGTGACAGGGCGTGACACAGCGTGACATGTCGCATTTTTTTCAGCCGCGCGCTGTTTTCGCTTACGGTCTCGGTTCGATTTTCTGCGGTCTTCCTTGGTGCCGATATCTCGATATTTCTCAAAGTTGAGAATGTAGTATCCACCCTCTACAGCTTCGATTCGCCGCCCCTGATGCGGCTGATCGGGGTTTTCCTTGTCTGGGCCTTCTAGTGTTTCGATCGCTTCCTTTGCTTCTTCGAGAGTGACGTGAGCACGTCGAGCTAGATTTTGAGGCGATCCGAAACGAGCGAACCCGTCGTCATCCATGGAAGCCATGAGCGTGATGAAAACCAGACGAGTCGTGTGATTTTCAAGCCACAGAGTTGAATCCAGAATGGAATTGAAGAGCTTAGCGTACATCGTGTGACTCCCTGTGACATGCGTGACATCGTGTGACGGGGCGTGACCGAGTGTGACCAAGCGTGACGCCTGCAAGCTCTGAGGCAGATTCGAGCTGTCCTGATCGAGGCTCAAAGACTGGACAGTTCGGGCCTGAATCTACGAACTGATGAGTCTCGCCAAACGCGACCCAGAAAGGCACCGGAAAACTTGTCGTCCAAGTGCATACTACAACTCGGCCCCCTTGCCATTCGGAGAACTTGCAATTGCCGCATTGGCGCTCCGGTTCTTGATCACTCATGCTCCTTCAATCCCCTTTCTCCCACCTGCTACAAGCCGCCCATTTCAAACGGATATCGGTTCCTATCCCTCTAGTTGGCTGTACAAGCCTGCACTTGTAATAGACCTTCCTAGGACTACCGCTCCTGTAGGCGTACTTACAGCTGCCACAGGTCTCGCAATCCGGCCCAGACCCGATCGGCGCGGCATTACCCTTCGGAAGCGTTTTGCGCTTACCTTTGCGCTCGATCACTTTCGATTCCTCAACAGTGATTTCGTTGCCAAACAGATCTCTCATTCCCTCTGCTACTTTAAGAATGTCAACCAGTGGGTCCTTTGTTGCTTTCCGCTCTTGTGTCCAAACAGCGGGCGCTCAGGAGTAAGCTCTAGGATTTGTGACAGCGGAATCTCAGTGTCGCACCACTTAAAAACCAAGGTTCCTTCTGGTTTGAGAACTCGAAAACATTCGGAAAATCCCTTTTTGAGCATGTCGCGCCAGTCTTTTCCAAGGGTGCCATATTTCTTAGCGATCCAGCCTGACGCTCCATTTCGAAGGAAATGCGGAGGGTCAAAAACAACCAGAGAGAAGGACTCTGATTCAAATGGGAGATTAGTGAAATCTGCGACGACATCAGGATTGATATCCAAACTCCGAGACCCGTTTCTAGAACTCGAGTCTTTCAAGATGTGCGATTCGCTACGACGATCAACAAAGACCGCCCTGTCATCAGATTTGTTGAACCAGAACATCCGGGACCCGCAGCAAGCATCTAAGACTGGTGGGTTGCGTCTCATATTTCCTAACTAAGCCAAAGGCTTCGAACTCTAGTGGACTGTTTTAAGTACAGCGGGTGAAGCGGTTGCCCTGATTTCGTTTTCCCGAAGCAAAGTGGCTTAACCATGGGCATCCCCCGGAGGATATCAGCAACACTTCGAGCCCTGTTCATGTGCTCGCCGTGGTTACCCCACCCGCAGATGAGGCGGCCAGCGGCTTTTGCACGCTCTCGAATGGTCTTGTCATTCTCAAACCCGATCGGCGCAACTTGAGCCTTCATATTCTTTGGATCCGTGGCCCGATAGGCGAAGAGGTTTGTCATCAAGAACCGGTTGAATCCCCACTCACGAGCCCACTTCCAACAACGTGCGACCGTAGGGTCATTGGCGTCCTGGTCTGCCGTTGAGGGATTGAGGCATAAGAACATGCAATACGGTCCAAACTCTTCCCCGCGCCAAAGCTCATAGCGGTATCGGCGGCACTCCGAGAACGTGGCAGAGCCTAACTCGCCCTTCTCGGTGACTGTGAAGCGTTGGTCAGTGGTCATAAAACTGAATAAAGGGAGCCGGGATTCACCGGTGAAAGGTCATCATCCCAGTCGCTGCCATGGGTGCGTCTTCAATTCCTCGCCTACTCTCCCCCGCACTCTTGAATAGGTGATTTAGCCTCATGTCCCTTTGTGCAGCTCCGCTAAATGCGTTCAAATTGATTAGCTAGGGTCCGGTTTGGGAGGTCAGGCCCAGGAGTCCTTTCGGATACTCCAACCCTAGCCAAAGTGTTCTAACCAGCGACGCCCGCGAGGGGAGTCAATCCAGTTGCCTCTTTAACCCTGCGAAACAGCTCAGCTTCAACCTGGGTCTCCATTTCGAAACGGTTGATGATTGATGCTTTGAACTCGACGGACAGAGCAGACGTGACACGGGTCCTGATACGAACGCGAAACGAGGTTTCAAAGTCCTCAAAAACACGAGTCCTGATTGACAGTTCCTTTGGAATCTCCGTTTTCAGTTCCGCTCGCATCGTGGCGATCGATTCCTTTTTCTCTGCCGTGGTATCCTCAGAGCGTTTCTTGAAGCCTTCGATATCGAGGCTTTGAATCGTGGAGAGAAAATCATCCGCATCCGGGTATTCAATAGAATCGAGAACTGAATCAATGAGCTCCTGAAAATTGCGTTCGCATACCCATGTGCCATCGTGAGTTAGCCAGGATCTGAATTCCGGCTCCTGTTTCACGTTAATAACAGCCCGATGCTTGCGCCATCCCGGCTTGTCTCCAGTGTCGTCAATCACTGCCTCAACCTCTGAACTGTTGATGTAGATTCGGGTGAGATTGTCACCGGTAAGCGCTTGATCACTCACGTATTGACCAAAGCCAATGATTCTATTGAATTGAACAACGCCCGATTTTCGAACCGGCATCGCTCGGCCTCCGGTCATGTTCTCAAAACGAAAGCCTTTCTCTTTTTCGTAGCTCAGAACGCCCGAAAGTGAGTCAAGCTGATCCAGGTTCAACGCCCAGAACTTCAAGGTTTCCTCCTTCAAATCCCCTGGTTTGATTTGCATTAGTGCCGCAACATTCTGGCCCGCTACAGCTTCAAGCTCGCAGGACTGAATGCCGGGATTCTCTATTTTTTCCTTCATCTTCTATTCTATGTTTGGGTTGGTTTTCTTAGCTCGCAGCGGAAGCTCTTTCATGGGTTTCAGCTTCAGCTTCTACGACTATGGGTTTCATCTCTTCTTGATCCGGATCTTTTCGGGAAATGCCGCCATCCTCTGTCAAATACAGCATCATCTTGCGCGTCATCGCCTTTGGAATGCCTACCTTGACTCGGAATGCAATTGAGCAAGCGGGCTCCTCGTCGCTCACGATGCACTCAATCGTTAGCTTCCCTTTCTTCCCTGTCAGACTGACGCCAGACATCACTTGAGCCAGCCCCTTGCTCGCCTGGTCAAGCGCTTCTCCCTTGCTGGCTAACCTCAGAATCTCGAGAAACTGATTGTTGATTTCGACCTGTTCTTCCCGTTGTTTTTTCATGGAGTTATTTGGATATCCGCGCCCTCTTCACCTTTCGCGACTAGTTCATATTTCACTGTTTCTTCTCGGACGTGCTGCCTTGAGTCGTCGCCGATGATTCCGGCATCAACTAGGCAATCGAGTATCGTTGACAATGCGCCGTCTAAATCACGGCGCCGATTGTCTGAGATCCTGACGGTGATAGATATTGAGCACGGAGTTGGCCCGTTGCTCGATCCATCCAAATTCGATGAGCGTCTTTTGTCTTGATGAGGTTTCGGAGCCCCTTGAGGCTCGGCCTTTTCCCTTCTCTGAGCTGCTTGAATATGTGGCGCATGATCGCTTTCACGTTTGCCTCCTTGCCGGTCTTGAAGCTGGGAACGTGACCGATTCCGTCTATGGAGAAAGTTCTCATACTGTTCTTGAGTCCAACGAGTGGTCACGACAAACCGGCCGTATAGGCGTTAGCGACAACAAGGAATCTCAGATCCCGGATTTGATTGTGAAGCTCAGTCGAGCGGCGTGAAGGACCAACAAACGAATCAATGGCACCTTGCCGATCAACCATAACAGGCCCGTCAGCCCGGCAGTTCTCGCAGTGAGCAAAGAAAGCCCCCCGCTCGTTTATTTGAACCACCTCTAGTTTCTTCTCACCGCAGAAGATGCAGAAATCATTCGGCATGAAATCTTTCATTCAGCGACCTTTCGAATCTCCGAACTGACTGAGTTCCACGACCGCAAAACGGCTCTCATGTTGTTGGGCCGAGCGATCACGGCAATATCGATCGTGAAGGTTCCCCGGGGAACCATGTCCCGTGCTAGGAGGTAGTCGAGCAGTGATCGAGTTGTGATGCCAGATGCAGAGCAAAGTTGCTTAATCTGGATGATCACCTCAGCATCGCTCAGGCTACTTATTCGGATATCTTCGGCGGTTTCTGCTTTCAATTTTTCTCCTCTGGCTTGTTGAAAAAACCACTTACATGCAGCGGCTTTCTTCAGACCTCTCAATAAAGTGTCCCCCTTGCTCTTGAGCCAAAAACGGTGTCGTTACTCCCGCTGGGCTCTTTAACGCTCGAAAGGAGGACTCCCGGCGCTAGCGGGAACTGTTCGCTATGCGAGCAAGGGGGGATGATTATCACGCGGCACCCCCTGCCTTGAGGCGATACTCATTCGTTCCGCCTGATTCAGTTCGGCGTCGTCGTTCAACTGTGTAGCCTCCGAACTTCGGCTGCCTGAGTTCTCGAACCCGGGCAGAAACGGATGCTTGTGGGATACCCGTCAGCTCTTCGAGCTCGGCGAGAGTAATCCATTCGCCGCTCTTCATGATGTTGAACACGGTGATGTGCTGTTTTTGAAGGCGCTTGCCGTCCTTCTTCTTGTCGAAGGTCTCACCGTTGAACTCTTGATTCTGGACCGCAGCGGGAAATTCTTGCGGCCGGCTGAAGTCTAAAGCGAACTGTTCAGCGTTGTGTCTCATGGCTTGAGGTCGGACTCTTTAACAATCACCAAATCGCATTTGCTATCGATCACAACGAACGGAACGACAGCTCCCCGATGCTCATGAATCTGGCGTTTGAGAGTCAAAAGCTGATCGGAAACCCTCTTGAATGCTGCTTCCGACAAATGGTCTTTAAATAGTAAAGCCACAAACAGGGGCGGGTCTTCAGCGTTAGCAACTGCCACTTGTATCTTCTTGATATCTGATTGGTCACTTTCATTCATAACTAGGTGCAGTTGGCTCGTTCCTGTATGCCTCAACGTCCGGCTTGTAGTACAGCACCTGACGCCCGAGATTCTGGAATCGAAGCACCGGATACCCCGGCTCCCCTAAGTGCTGTCGCCATTTCCAAAGCGTCTTACGTGACTTCCCAAGAAGCTCGCAGACCTGACCAATGGAGAGCTTGTTTTCCATCGTCCCTATGCGGCTTGAGTCCAAGTGGATTTGAAAGGATGGACACGGGCGCGAGAGGCTCTCGGACGGGGACGTGGGCGCCGTGTATCTTGCTCGCCGATGTAGGCTGAAACTGTGAAAATGAGCCCGAAGCCAAGGCAGATCGCGGAACAATAACGCTGTAGCCGCGCGGCTCTCAGCTTGCGGGCAAGCTCCGGATCCTCTGTTTCCGCCCCCTTCTCGACTAGATAGATGACGCTCTTACCGAAAGAGAGATCTCTTAGGAGTGCCCATTTGCCAAGGATGCTCCGCCAAGTCTTGAGCGGGTTGAAACTCGTTGAGCATGTGTCTGGTGCGATTGGATTAGTCATGACCTTTTGACCGTTGAATTCTTGCTAAGTTCTCAAGCTTGCTTGTTTGGTGGTTTTGATAGAGATTTACAAAAACAGTAAGAGCCTATGCGGCGGTCTTCAGAAGCTTGTCGCGGGTGAATCCCAGCTTGGCAGCACGTTCCAAAACGCATTCTGCCGCGGCGTCTTGAAGCGAGAGATTCCGAGCAGCGGCGATGCATTTAAGAGCCTGTAAAACAACCGGCTCACACGGGTAGTTGATGCGTGTGGCCTTCGGTTGGGCCTGCGGTTTAGTCGTTCGTGGCATGGTTCGAAAATAGGTTTGTTATGAAAGTTAGGCTCAAGTTCACGGTTGATTTCGATAGCCTCAATCAGGAGGCGCAGAAGAAAGAATTTGAAATAGATCACCTACCCCGCGTTGGCGATTGGGTGTATGTGGTTATGTATTACCATGAAGTTCTTGCTGTCGTTTTTGAGCTTGATGATGACGACGCTCCATCGTCGAAACGAAGTCCCACTCTTCTCTTGGGCGAATCTCAACAATCTGTCGCAGAAGCCCTAGAGTGCAGAAATGCCAAACGCGATTCAGCCGACAAAGCCAACGGTGACGAAGGGTGCAAAAATTCCTGAGAAGAATCCCTTTGTATCCGTAGCGGGCATGTCTAGTGAGCAGTCGAGGGCGAATCATGTTAACTCCTAAGCAGCGAAACACTTGATGATTGATCCAATCCTAAAGATTCTCGCAACTGTCGCTGAGAAGATGGACTCCAACGGTGAAGGAACCCCTTCTGGCGCGGTCCTGATTTACACGCGCGGCGTCAGATTCAGTGGAGAGGTAATATCCCAGCGAAGCTTCCTTGCTGGATCCGGTCGGAAAGGCAGAGCAATCCGCGCCGGTCAACGAGAGAACAAGATTGAACAAGAAGCATGCGCAAATAGCGAAGCAGAGCGTGGAATTATACGTGAGGTTAGCCTCTTTGACGGCTTCAGTGATATAGGCGTCTCGACGTGCATCCATCTCCGCCTTTTTGAAGACATCCACGTTCCGGACTACACGCCTGGACCCGAATCTGGGGGCAGCGAAAGGGTGGACCGTTACGTCAGAGTGGCTTTGAGAGCTATAGATGCCTTTGAGCTTCTTGAATGCCCTGCTGAATCGGATCTTGAGAAAATGAATCATGCTAAGTCTTGCTAAGTGGTTGCGGGTTTGCCGGTTTGGTTGTTTTAGCTGATTTGGTTACGTTGATTGGAAATTACAATAGATTTACTGTATGTCAACAGTGAAAAACAGCGTGTTCGGGGAAAACCTTAGAACGCTTCGATCACAAAAGGGGTTAAGCCAGGCAGAAATGGCTAAATTTCTGGGATATAGGAGTCAACAGGGATACCAGAGATATGAATCCGGAATAGTTCCCAGCCATCGCATTTTGCATCAAATAGCAAACGCTCTTGATGTATCTACAGCAGATTTACTGCATGAGGAGGGAGTGAAGGAGAATACGAAGACCGAATCAGCCCTCGAACTTCACCCGAAGATTGAGGCCCAAGCCCAAGCGCTGATGGACGAGGAAGGATTCACGACGCTCAAAGAGCTGGTGACTTTCTTGGTCAAAGAAGAGACCAAACGGAGATCAGAAAAAGAGAAGCCCGCGAAAGGGGCGCTCGATACAGCAATGGACGAACTAGACGCGACAATGAGCCGCGAATTTGGAGACTAAGCTATGGCAGAAGACAAGAAGAAGGCCCCAAAGAAGCGCGACACTGAAGGCGAGATCCTTGGCGCTTGGGAAGATAGTGAAAAGCAGTCAGATATCGGGAAAAAAGAAGTCCGCAAAAAGGACGACGATATCTGAATCAAGACCCTGCAACACAAAGGGCCAAAAAGAAAAGAAACACCAACGGTGAGGCGCACAAGAACAGCCGAGAGCGAGTTAGACGCGCAGCGGTTTCCTTGTTTCGTTCCCCCGTTTCATCGATCTTCTGCTGAAGGTGTTTCAATTCGTAGGTCCGAATTTGAACGCTGCTGTACTTCGCGACTAGAGGAACTAAGTTTTTTGGCTCGTTCGTCGGCACACGAATCCCCTTCGGATTGACAATCCTCGACATGATGTAGACGCCAACGAGCGTAAGATAAATGGCCGTCACAACGAGAGGGAATAAGACGGTCCAGTGTTGCCCCCCTGCGGATACCGCGGGATTATACGTCTCAATGATGTGGCTGATCAACCACCCGGCAGCGACCAGAGAAATTGAGAGGGTTATGTGCGCCTCTTGTTGCAGCTTCTCTAAGACATTCAAGCGGAATTCATAGTTCCTGTTTGCTTGATCTTCGATCCAATCAAGAGATTCTTTGCCGTCATCCATAGCCTGAAAATAGCGCTGCGCCAGCTGCTATCAAGGCTCAAAACAGAAAAGGCCGCGCCCGTTTTGGCTGAGGCGCGGCCAGGGATTTGCAGCAATGGTCAGGCTGCTTTGACTCCAGCGCTCGACTCAGGGCGCGGAGAAAATGAGGATTCAATAGCGGGTTGACCTTCCGGCATGTGCTTCTCGAAGGCGCGGCCCTGCTGGCTCTGGCTACTGGAACTGCTAGGTTTCGAGTGATCAGAATTCATTGGGTCCAGCCCGTTATGTTTAGGTTCCGCTCGCGGTGAATAGTTGGATTCCATTTCCTTGTTCATTTCTCTTCTTCCTTTGTCAGTGATAATCGATCGAGATGTTTTCTCAGATCAGACATGATCCCCCGGGTGTCATCGTTTACATACCACTGCATCTCTGCGACTTGTTGTTTCAGCGCATCCACAGCCTTCAGGAGCGCCCCGAACTTATCATTCTCCGAGAACATGTAACGTTCAAGCTGGGTTTCTCGAGACTGCATCAGCGTGTCATACGAATCAATCCGCGCCCTCAGTTGCTCAACCATATCCCCAGAGGTCTTCTCGCCCCCTTTCTGAAACATCCTGTCCGCGCCCAACCCTAAGACCAAAAGCATTGAGCAAGTGCTCATTCCAACCGCCAATCGTCTTGTGAGCTTAATCAATCGCTGAGTTTCCCGACGATCGCGAACAGCGATTCTGTGGCGCTCTTCATAAGCTGTCTCGACTTCTTTCCTGCGCTGTCGCTCTCGATTCAATTCGTCGCGAAGCGTTTGGTTTTCCTTATCAAACTCCCGCTCAATTCGGAAGAATGCAGTGAGAACGGACTGTTGAAAATCGCCCCCCTTCTTGCCGATAAGTTCCGCAATTTCCGCCCCGAGATCGCCGCCATTCTTAGACCGCGCGATGATTTCGACGCTGCGCTCAGCGCCCTTTGAGTCTTTGTTCATCCCATTCCCTACAACCATTTTAAGCCGGCAGCCAAACCAGCTTGGAAACTATTTTGTGTACTTGATCGCCACTCCGTTCAGTAAGATTCGACCGCCATACGGCATTTGGTTCGATAGGATTACCGCGTCAGCACCAATTGCGGCCGCTTTTTTTCTGATCGTATTGTATGCTGTGCTCGGGTCACTCCCGTAGATGTTCCCCGAGACCATTCCAATTTCCTCATAGTCGCTTTGAGGCGCCAGCCCCTTGATTTCAACCTCTGCCGCTGGGGTTGGTTCGTATATGCCCTTCGCAGTCTTAGTGACGTTGACCGTTGAACATGCACTCAGCGAAACGAGTAGCCCTAAAAGTGTACAGTATTTCAGTATTTTCATGTTTTTCATTTGGTTAGCGATACTTGATAGCCGTGCAAAGCGACTCGCTCCCTAGGCTGATTCCTGACTTAGAGTTGTTCCTAAGCTCCACGGAAGTTTCAGAAAAATAGTTGGAATAATTGGCAACGAACACAGCGTCCGCTCCGTATTTTGCCGCCTGTTTCCTTAGTGTGTTCAGAGAACTTCCACGGGTTTCAAACTCAGCAACGACGATGTATTCCCGTTCTGGCAGAGACCTGATAACTTCAACGTTGGCGAAATCTGATCTAGGTGGGTAGTCCTCGAATACCCTCACCGAGTGTGCGGGTGTAGCGCATCCGGCCAAGAACCCGGAAAGGGCCAGGATCGCAAGAATAGATTTGTTCATTAGCAAAATTTAGTTCCGAGAATCGCGCTCGTACATGTTTCGTTAGGCCAGCAGACAAACCAGCCTCTAAAATAGTGTTCGTTGAGAATTCCGAGATCTTTCAAAAAATCGAATTTTTCTCTGAACGGTAAAATCTTTAAACCGTTTACGCGTAAACTCGTATTGACGGACCGCCTATTTTGATCTATTCCAGAATACCAAATTGGTAAAAATCGCACTTTTCACCCAAAACTACCATTTCTGCGAAAGTGTGGTACTTTAACAATGGGAGAAACGGACGGCACACGTAATGAAAATCAACACAACACGCGAGTTCAATGAACGCAAGGCCACACAGGCCGCCGCATTCATGGCAGAGCGGCTTGGTGGCAGCGTAAGCTACATGAAGCTGATCAAACTCCTGTACATTGCGGACCGAGAAGCGCTTTTCACGAACGGGGTCCGCCTCACAACAGACCGGCACTTTTCGATGAAGAAAGGCCCTGTCTGTAGCAGAATCTTGAGCATGATAAAAACTGACCTGCTCTTTGATGAATCGAGGACGTTTGCAAAGACCTTCAAGCTTGCTGAGGACTACGCTATTGCTCTCAAAGAAGACCGGCCAACAGATTTCAAGGAACTATCCCGTCATGAGAAACAAATCCTGGAGAGTGTCCTTGAGAGATACGGGCACATGACTCAGTGGAAACTCGTGGATGTTGTGCACACATTCGCTGAATGGAAAGAGCCAACTGAGGACGGGCCCCGATCAACTCCGATCGATCCGATAGACATTCTGAAGGCTCAAGGCGCCAGCGACGAGCAGATCAAGGATTTTGAAGAGCAAGAAGAGAACGACAGACTTCTCGACCAGATCTTTTCGTAATTCAAATGGACGTAGGGGATACGTTTTGGACGATGAAGTTCGAAAATGGCGTACGGCGACGTAGCCACTTCAACATCATTCTCTGTTATGTGGAGGAAGCCGGTGAAAGGTTCGGCGTTACCGTGAACGTAACCTCCAATTCCGGAGGCGACACGACTACGATTCTAACCCCAGATGAACACCCCGACCTGTCTGCGCCGCAGAGCTTTGTCTACTATAACAAGGCCCAAAAGAGACCGCTCAACGAAGGTCAGCTAAAGAAAGCAGAAGAGTCCGGGCTTTTTGTCAGAGGCGAGAAACTAAGTTTCGGGCTGTTGGTAAGAATTTTAGAGGGAGCGGTGAAATCACCCAGATCACCTAGCTGGTTACCGGAAGCCGCAGAAGCTGAGCTACAAAGAATCACATTTTGAAACGCATTTCCCGCAATCTCTTTGAGCGTGACGGCTGGTATTATTTCCGTTGGAAATCCAAAGGGGAATCACGCCGAATCTCCCTGAAGACCAACGACCTAAAGGAAGCCCGCGCCCAAGCAAAGACCCTCCGGCATCAGCTTGTGCTCTCAGCGTTCGATCAAGAGGACACTGTTTTTCGTTTCGACACAGTCGAAAAAGTCCTCTCCTACTACCTCGAGGCCGGTTGCCCCACTCGCTCCGGAGGGAAACGCCCGCACCGCCAACTCAAAGAGGAGATTCGCCGGATTCAACACCTAACTGAACACCTCGGAGATCGAGACCCTCAAAAGCTGACCGCGTCAGACTGGCAAGAATACATCAAGGCGCGGACCCCTATATTCAAGAGAGGAGAAGGATCTCGAGTTCTCGATATGGAGTGGGTTGCATTCAACAATGCATTCAGAGTAGCCGCGAAACACCCGAGGGACACCGGGATTACTGAGGCCCCAAGGTTTCCGCGCCCTGACCGCCAACGCCGCGCCGAGGACGTGATTCACTGCCGAGATCACCAACCCGAGAACGCCGAGGAACTCCACAAGATCGCTGAGTATTTTCTCATGAGACACGGCCAAGAAGTTTACGGATGGATGACCCTGCTTTCGGCGATGGTAGGCCAAAGGAGATCTGAAATGCTCAGGCTACGAGCCGATTCAACATCCATCAACGTACCGGGATATGATGATGGGTCGAATCTCTGGCTCTACCGATCGCGGACGCACAAAGGCACGGCTGCAACGTGTGAAATCGGGGAGGAACTTAGATCCTGCATTGATGCTCACCGAGTGTGGTTAGACGCCGCGGCCCCTGGTTCGCCGTGGTTTTTCCCCTCACCGATCAAACCTGAGCAACCCGTCAAAGCCGATAGTTTCACCCAAGCTCTCGGGCGAGCCTGCCGGAATCTCAATCTTCCCACCCGCACGGCGCACGGGCTCCGGAGCTACTTCGTCAACGTCCTACGGTCGCGAGGAGTGAGTGATCCGGAGATTGCTTTGAGGATTGGCCACAAGTCGGGCGGAAAGTTGATCGTAGAGACCTACGGCGAGAAGCTACCGATTAAGCTCGATTGGCTCCCAGAGACGAATCCAGCTTGGAAACGGTTCGATCCAGTCAGGCCGAAGATTGTTGCTGCTGAGTTCGGGTAGCTATTACCTTTTACCTCCCTAAAAAAACTCCCCCAAGCCGGAAACTTGAGGGGGAGTTTGAGTTATCAGACGCTGTGGCGAACTGATCATTTTCCGCTATCGAGCTTCAAGATACCCCTAATCCGAATGGAATTTCAAGAAGAGTAACAGGTGTATCAACCGTAACAGTACACCGTATTGTGAAAGATCCATACTTATTCGTGTGCCCCTTTTGGTACCCCGGCCGGTGAGAAAAAGGCCCTAGTAAGTTAGCAATCCTACTTATGGAACAGCCCCAAAAATGCCCTGTAAGTCGTTGATGTGGAAACAGAAGGAAACGTAAGGAAACACTACGACTCATAACGACACAAACCCCGCTAACTGACTTCTAAGCAGACGGTCACTGGTTCGAATCCAGTCGGGCGTACCAAACAACCCCCTCAACCACAACCACTTGCAGAGATTTTCTGAAAACAACTATTTGCGCGTGTGTACCCTTTTGGTACCCCGGCCGGTGAGATCTTTATCGAGTTCGGATGAACTCCAAGAGCATCGCGAAGATGATTCCGGCAACCAGAGACCGCTTCAGAGTTGCCATATGCTGGTTTAATTCAGACGTTCGTCCAACCTCTCGAACGAGCACCCCGTAGCCGATGATGTGGAGAGTTGAAGAGATGATCGTCGCCAATTGCCGATCGAACACATTGAACCATGGGCCGAACAGCTCAATATCCTGTGTGTAGATGGAATCAATGAATGAAGCGGACCAATGGACGGTCCAGAATGTTAGGTCAACGATCTTGCCGGAGAAGTGTGTGAAGATGCCGACCGTCAGAAATTCATGATGCTCAAGGCTTTCGCCGTTGATGAGCTTTCGAATCAGTGTGACGGCCGGCCGATACCAAACCTTGAGGCAGAGGAAGCACCCCATTATTGCCGTTGGGGTTAACGCCATTGACGTTAGCTCCCCTAGCTTCCAGATGTTCATTTATCGTCTTTGAGTGACGCCACGAGACTTAGCATTTTTTGACCAAGCTCGGCGATCGCATCGTTTTGTTTTGATCTTTCGTCTAGAGCGCCAACCTTCTCAGTCAGTGAAATGATATGCCTGTTGGCGTCATCGTATTTCTGCTCGCATTTACGGTGCTGCTCTTCGTGAAATGCGCGTTGCTCGACAAGCCTTGTATTGGTCTCCCGGATTTGACTTGTGAACACCCGCCAAAGCGCCGCTACCGCCAAGCAAAGGATTCCTGGGATGCCGCCGACTTCGATCCAGTTCGGTAAACCAGACGAAGTCTCGGCGGCCATGAATAGAAGGGTTGGCATTTTGGTTGCTCCTCAAGATTCCGGAGGATCAGAGCCGCTCTCTTCAGCAATCGGCGTCTCCGAACCAGTAGAACTTGTCGGATCAACCGCGGGTGGCTCTGGATCATCTTCAGGATTTTCACTTGCTGGTGACAGTTCAGGCACCGGTAATAGAGGATCATCAACGGCCGTAAGCGGTGGAGGCTCTGTTGAAGGTGGATCTTGATTGCTGATCTGAGCTGGTTCCCTTTGGTTCATTGAATTAGCCACCTGGCCCGCTCCCCGCCAAAAATCCGGGCTTCCAAACATGGCACCAAAGGCTGAGCCCATGAGTTGACCAGTTGCCTGCATTATTTCAGGCGCCTGCGATGTGGTCTGCACTTCGTCAAGCGTCACGTCCCTTTCCATCACTGTGCCATCTGGCGACGTGACAGATTGAGACGATTGAGCGCCCGTGATGCCGGTTTTGGATCCGACCGAGAGCGCGCGCGATTTCATCCTCGTCCCATCCTTGGATTCAGCAACTGACGTACTTGAAACACAGCCAGCAAAAAACGCCAACGCGAGGATAGCGAAGAGAAGGTTGAAGAGCGGGAACGGTATGCTTTTTTTCATGATAGGTATTTCGGTTTTTGGTTTGCGTGCTTGGCGCCTACTCGGCGTCAAAGTCAATGAATTCGGAGAGCTGTTCTAGAACATCGGGCCCCGGCCCCGTGGTTGTTTCAGAAGCTAAGAGGCGCACGGGAATTGCGTATGTATCAATTACAGTTTCCTTATCGAGTTCCTCACCCCATTCGGCTTCAAGCTTTTCAACCGATTCGTCGTGGTCCTCCTCGATCTTCTTCTTTTCGGCCGGCTTCTTCTTGCCTTTGAGCAAGGCGTCTTTCTTCTCGGTCAGAATCTTTCGATCTTCGGCTTGCTTCTTTCGCACCTCCTCAAGTGGCTCCAACTCGCGCCGGATCGCTGTCGAGATTCGGGAAAGGCCGAGATCTAAGGCAATTGATGCCTTGAATCTCCGGTTTCGGTTTTCATCCAACTCCGACAGGTAGAGAATCGTGTTCTGGATTTGGAGTAGCTCACGATTGGATTTCGAGAGTTTGATTTTCTTCTTTTGGTTGGGTTCGCTCATCGTGTAGTTGGTTTACTTTCTTTGGTTGGTTTATTTGAGCTCGGTCAACGTGCTCGCAAACTATCTTTGGGTGCATGAGGCACTGAAACCCTGCATCGTTAAGGCGGATTCCGTAGGCGAAGGATTCACCCACAATCATTCGATAGCCGAAATCAGCGGCGCGGCAGTAACGATCGATTCCTGGTTCAAATTCAAAATTCTCAGCAACCATGCGATTGACCACGACACAGCCCACAGGGACAACGTGAGAGATCATGAGCCTGTAGGTTCGCGGCCAGTAAAAAAGCTGAACTTGATCACCTATTAACCAGCGACCTGCAACGTATGGCCTGAGCTTCAAGGGCGCCCGCTCGGGCTCCAGTTCAAATCGTATAACGGTTGGCTCCTTCCGCTGGACCCAGCCCGCGACAACAGGAAGATCGCAATTCGCTAGCGTGTCGAGTGCGTCTTCGGGTGGCACAACATCGGAATCAAGGAACCAGAATCGGCTAGCGGAAGAGACGGTCAGAGCCTTCATCCGTGCTTCATTCCTGCTTTGGCAGCAATTAATACACTTCTCGAAGATCGGATTGGCGTGGTGGGCATTGTTCTCCCCCTGGTGAAGCACGATATCTCGAACGTAGGGCTTGACGCTCTCAAGCCATCGTTGCAGGCGGGGAGCGATATCGCCTTGATGGATCACGACAATGCACAAGCCTCCCCTATTTTCTGAATGACACCCTATTTGATCCTTAGCCATATCTCTAAATCGTAGTATGCCGGATCGCCTTCACTTGCGTTGTTCGTGGTGGACGTGGTAACTGGATACTCGCCTGTGCCGGCGCAAGGAGAAGCGCTGACTTCATCTCCCAGGTTAAGCCCGTGACTATGTGAACCGAACCCACCTCCACTTCCCCCGGAAGTGCTTTTTGCTCTAGGAAACTTTGAATCAAGGTTCGGGATCGTTTGAGTGTTCCATGTGCCACCGCCAATGGTACCACCCCCCATGATCTTCCAGTTTTTGGAATCCGGAGTTGCTGCTGATATGCTGTTGATCGTGTCTAGGCGTAACTGGCACGCCCCTTCGAAAAGGGTTCCGCCTTGCCCGTCCAACGGCATGTCAGAATGTCGCTCTTTATTTGCCATTCGCTATCCGTTTGCGGCTGAGCAAACAATTGTATATTCCCCAGATGTGTAAACGTGGTTTGGTTTAACGGTCACCGAGTTGGTTGTTGTGTGTTCAATCGGAACGTCAACCTCATCGTATGGGCTAGCGGTTCGGAATACCGTCGTATTGACAGCACGCGTGCCGAGGTTGTGAGTGAAAACGTGTTCGGTTGCTACACCGTCGCCAATCGTGGCGCTCTTCACGCGACCGGCCTCAGTTCCTAAGCCGATTGAGCCGCTGCTGTAGGAAATCTCTAGGGAGCTTGCCGAAGAGATTGCGGACTGAGCGCGGCTCGTGGTGTGGTAGAGGTTCGTTGAACCTTCATCAATTAAATCAGTCGTCCCGTTCGAGACAATGTTTTTGTTTGAATCAAGGAATAGCGCCTTGTCTGCTGTCAGGTTTCCAAGCTCGACATTACCGCCAACCTTAACCCTGAAAGGGTAATTCCCCGCACGGTCTCGGACGCCGAGCGCCGCAAAAGCTTCATCGGCTGGAGTCCTTGTTTTGCAATCAACGAAAAGACCTTCTCCGGAACCGTTTAGAGCGGCTGAAACTAGCATAGTGCCAGTCGCCACGAAGGCGGTTGATGCCGCAACCGTTAAGCGGTAAAAGGAACCTCCCGAGCCAATCTTAACAGCGCCGTCGGATGAGTTTATTGACAACCGAGAAACGGATCCTGTCTGAATCTCAATGTCATTGGATCCGATTGAACCAAAGATAGCCTTTCCTGAATCCCAGGAAATCTTGCCGTGCGCGGCGGCGCTACCAAAAGTGAATTCACCATCACCTGTGACAGTGATTCGATCACCGATCTTCATGAGAGTATCGCCCGATGTGGTTCCGCCAACTACGTGCAACTTGCCACCTGGCGTAAGCGTTCCGACTCCGAGGTCTCCAGCATTCACCGCAACATCGTTTGTGCTCCCCAGCCGGAGCCCCCCGCTTCCGTCAAACCTTAAAACTGTGAGGTATGCATCATCGGCTGAGTTTGGCGAAATAAATGTTGCGTTGTTCCTGAATACGATTTCCCGGCCATCTCCGCTAAATGAACCATTCGTGTTCCCAGAGACATCTACCCCCATACAGATCGTAGTTGCCCCTGTAATATTCGTTCCGAAAGTGGTGCTCTCACTCCCAATTAAGAGCGTTCGATAGTTTGATGAGTACCCGAATTGCGAGTGCCTAAGCGCGTAGCGACTAGAAGAACCATTCACGATTCCAATATCGCCTAAAACTGAGAGCTTATAGTTCAGGCTTGCCCCCCCAACTGAGAGGTTTCCGGAATCATCCAAGACCATCAAATCGGTAGTGAAGGTGCCAGCCCTGAATCTTAGTGTCTGGTCCGCGTAATGGGCGTGCATTCGCCACTTGTTCGAAGAAACTGTGTTCTCAAAAGCCACCGCCGTCGTTATGTTGGAGTCCCCTTTGATATAGAGCCGTTGCTGCGGGTTGTATGTCCCAATCCCTACGTAGTTGCCCGAGATGGCAAATTGAGGCTCAGTAGTGTTCATATCTGAAACACTCGAGATAGCAAAACGGGAAGTGGTTGACCCGCCCCAACGAAGAATACCTAAATGCCAGTCCGGTGTGCCTTCTGTTGAAAATTGAATCGAGGAAGCCCTATTGTCTCCGGTCCGGTCAATCTGGATAGAAGTTCCGCCGCTTGCGTCCGCATTGCAGAACCTGCCCACTAGATTATCCCCCGCGAAATCATCTCGAACATCCAGCCGATACAGCGGCGCATTGGTTCCGATTCCAACGTCGTTTGATGTTGAGATTACTACAGCGGGGCTTGTTGTAAGTACTGATCCGCTATCGATCTTGAATTTGTCAGAATCTGAATTGTCTATTCCCACCGTCCAATTCGTGACGCCCGAGATATTGAAGGTGATCGCAGCGTCACCCGTTGATGTCGCAGTGATAAAAACGGGCGGTTCGTTTCCTGTATCAGGATTGTGAACTTCGAATATTCCCCGTGTCGGTGTTGTGCTCCCAACAGATACCCGCCCGTCATGCGTGATTGAAAGAACGTCAACTTCTGAATCGGATTCGTAGCAACTCAATATCAAGTCGGCATCAACGAAAGATGTCCCAACCTGACGAACAACGCTTCTGATTCGGGCCTGAACATTCTCACCCCCTGTTGAATCTTTGCTTGCGAACTGAAACGAACCGGTCACATCGTCAACGGCCGGTGAAGATGAGCTGTGATAGATTTGGACGTGCGCCCCCTCGGAGCCGTTCCCAGCGTGCTCAAAGCGCCCAATATTATTCTCACTCGCGCTGTAAACATCAAGCGGCCACGTTCCACCATGGCGACCGACAGACAAGAAACCATCGTCAGTAAACCGGCCGACGTTCTTGGAGTTTGTGACAAATTCAATTGAGTAGGCGCCGTTGTTTGTGATTCGCAGGTCCCCATCAGACTGATGGGAAATCGTGGAGTAATCCCCGCCTGATCCATCACCGTTTGCCCTTCCGTCTAGCGTTATTCCTGCCCCTTGCCCGTCGCCTGAGCCTATCAACATTGAAGCCAATCCAGTGGGCTCGTATAGCCAAAACCTGCTACTCCCGCTCGGCGCGGATGTAGTCCCAAGGGTTAGGCTTTGATCTGAATGAAAAGTTGCAGCGACCTCCCCAAATCCAGAGAGAAGTTGAAGCTTGCCGCTTGCGCTCCCTGTGCCGAACTGAACTAGATCGATAGATTCCTGAGATGTCCAAAGCGCCATCGTGTTATTGGACGGGCTCCCGAGTCGGATTTGCGCCTCTGAGCTATCCGGAGCAAGGATGCTCACGCCACCAGACGCCCCGCATTCTACAATCAATTCGTCTGCTGAAGTGCTCGCAGTGGCCCCGGTGCTTCCAGTTGCGACATGAAGCCGGCCACCTGGCGAGCTTGTGCCTAAGCCAAGTCGCTTGCTTGTATTGTTCCAGAAGAAAACGTCATCAGAATCATAAACTCCGTTTGATCCCGCGAACACAACCCCGCCTTGATCGAACTGATCGCTAGTCCCTGTGCCACCGTTTCCAACCGGAAGAACGCTGGTTCCGACATCGGCGGTCAAATCAATAGCCGCCCAGCTCGGGTTTGTTCCGCTTTTTAGAACTTTTCCCACCACAGCCGGAGCAAGAAAGGTCATCGTCGTCGCCCCGTCTGCATACACTATAGATCCCGGCGTGTAGTCCGTGTCTTGAATGAAGTGGAATCTGGATCCAGATTTGACCATACCATTTCCAGCGTCATAAATGCTCTGGCCGCCTGTTTGGACAAAGGAAAGATCGGTCGTCCCTACGGTGATCGGATCCGGAGTGTTTAAGGTGAAGATAGCCCCTTGATGGTCTGTTCCGAAAACGATGTAGGTTGTCATTCCCGCCGTTACTTCAGAATCCTCATCAGCATCCGGAGCGCGAACAGCCGCAGAGGCCGCGCCTTTGAACAGGTAAATCCCGTTCTCTGATGCGTCGGTTTGATTCTTTGCTAGAAATCGCTCATCAACAGACATCGTTCGCCCGTCAATCGCGGCGGGCATAGATGACAAGTCAACGTTCGCTGTCGTCGCAACATGACACTCATCCTTCTTGTCTCGATCCTGGCGAGACCTGTCCACATACCCTTTTGTCGCGGCCTCATTATCGTTGTCTGGATCCGCAACCACCAAGGTTCCGTCAGAGCGCCGCACGGCTACTGTGCTGCCAGTGGCAATCTGTGCGGCGTTAAAGCCGTCAACCTTGTCAGCGTTGAGGTTTGTCACCACGGAATTGGCGCCGCCGTCAACTGTGAACGGAACTGCCCCAGACGCAGGCGAGAAATGAAAAACACCCGTAACCGTATCATTAGCGGCCAAGTGCATCACTGTTGATATGATCGAGCCGTCGTAGTGCTTGAGCCGGTCTGATGTCGTGTTGAACCAAACTTGCCCCGGTACCGGCGTTGAAGGATCTGACGCCCTCGGGTCCATCATGGCGTTCAGGATCTTTGACGATTGCTCGAAATCTAAATCACCTTGTACTTTTTTGATTGCCATAGCTAAGAGAGGTAAGCAGTTCCACTGATAAGGGAGTTAAAAGTGATCGTCAGCGATGTCTCTGTTCCAACACTCTGAACGCCTTCAACCTCAGCGCCGCTCCCATCGATCACTGCAACATTGCCGGGGCGGTATCCAAGGTTGTGATTGATGACCCAAGTTGCGGAAGGAATGGGTTGAGTGTGAGTGTAAGCCGAAGCGCTCAAGCTGCTTGCGGCGGTTGTATGATTTGTGATCGATGCGGCTGGGCTCTCCGCGCGAGTCACGCCTTGAAAATAAACCTCAAAATCATAGGCAACTGCCGGTTCCAGGTCTGTGATTTCGAAGCTCTCAGCATCACCGGCAATGATGGATGCTTCCTGAAAATCGGAATCGGCGTTCTTCTTGAACCGAACCCGCGTGAATCCTCCCTCAAGAACAGCCTCATCTGTGGTTCGGTCCCAGCTCAACACTACCGAAACAAGGTTCCGGCCTGAGCCGTTGGTTGCCATCAGGTTTGAAGGGGCGGAAATATCGCCAAAATCAACCAACTCAGGCGCGGGCGCATCGTTGATTGCCCCCTCTTCGGATGAACTCCACGAATAAACCGACGATGCAGTCTCGGAAAGCTTCAGCTCGATCATGAGTTTCCCCTCGTCGTACGCTCTTCCGATGTAATCAATATCAAACGGAACAGCGCTCAATCCGTATCGGGGTAGAGTCACTAAGCAAGTGGATCCAGGGACAAGCCGAATCATCTCCAGGCTGGTCTTGATGGATAGCGATCGCTCGGACCGTGCCTTTTCAAGAAACACTTTCGCGATTCTCTGAGCCATCGTCGGCGAATTGGTTGCCGCCAGATCGAGAGAAAATGGAAGCTCTTCCCCATCGTTGGTGATATAGGCTGAGTTCTTCACGACTGGATAGTCCGTAGGGTTCCAGCGATTCTTTGCTCCTACCCAAACCCCTTTGACGAGGTTGAAACGATCACGCTTGGATTGCTTCGGTGAGAATTCCGTATCATCGCCGTGAATGTGGCTCTCGAGAATCGTTGTTGTTGGCGCCACATACACCCCCGCGCGAATATGCTCCTTGCCTTGGGTATAGATCGCAGTGCCCGCCATTGAAGTAGCAATGGCCCCGATGATCTCCTCTGGATTGTCCTCGGTAGAAATCACACCATTGAACGTGTAGCGCCGTTCCTTCGCGGTGAAACTGTGCGTTCCCGACCCGTCGCTTGACATTGTGATCTCAGATCCGTGCAAGGTGGCCGATAGTTTGAATGAGTCAGCCATTGCGGATGAAACGTAGTAATCCGTCCCAGACGAGAGCCCAGACGGCAGGGACCCTGTTGAAGTGGGCGTCACAATTTGGCCGTTGTGCAATCCGTGATCGGTTGAGTTGATTACTTGGGCATCAGTTGCAACCGAAACCGTGAAACTCCCAGCAGCTTCTAGGGCTACTGTTTCGTCGCAAGAGTTCGCGGCAGACTGAACCAGCGTGCTGTCAATCTCTGTAGCCCTGTCGAGGTTGGGGCCTAGCTGCTCAAGGGTCAGGTAGTGCGCAAGAACGAGAGCGGGATTGTTCGTGTATTTGGTGGTTGAATCTCGAAAGTCGTAGATGTTGTTCAGCCCTCGCACCACAGCCGAAATATTCGGAATCCCTCGGAACTTCTTTGAGCTCCACTTGAGCCGAACGGAAATATACGCCACACCGAGCGCCCTGTGATCACTCGTGAAATCACTCCTCTCTGAGACAAAGTCAGAATCGGCAACCTGAAAGTTCGAACCTAGGTGCTTTGAAATGCGGACATATCCGTCATATTTGCCGGTAGCGTTGCCGGATCCGTCCAATGGCACCACCTCATTGTCAAAGAGAATGTCGCCGATCGATTCAATAGGGCCTTCGCAAAGAGCAAGTTGTATGTAAAGGTATTTCTTGTTGCTTGTGGTGTCGGCATACCACCACATACCACCAACTCGGCGCTCACCAATGACGATTCTCCGATACATGATCGAATTGCGTACCATCGTGTTGACGGCTTGGGCTGCATCTGCCGCGCGTTTAGCTTCTTTGCGGGCTTGAGCCTTGTCATAAACCGAAACCGCCATGAACAGAGACGCACTGATCACCGTGCTAATTCCTTGAAACACAACGGAAAAGACTGTTCCTAGGATCTTTACGACACTCTTAAAAAGCTTACTCATGCCCGACCCCCCAGAATTTCAAACCTTCATCTAAGGTAAGAAAATCCAAGCCTTGCTCTCCTGGGGCGAAGAGACGCCCTGAATGGTAAACCGCGACTGATACCCCGCATGGATGCCGAATAAGCGCCACGTCGCCAGACCATAACAATGCATCCGAGGCTTTGTTCAGCGGCTCAAAAAGTTTGCTGATTTGGGAAGGGAATGACGACCCGTAGGCCGCAAGTCGTTCAAAGGCGCCTTCTTCCGAGCTGTATTCCCCGCGGTGCTCCCGAATTAAATCGAGTTCCGTGATTTCACAGATTGCCGTGCAGGCAAACGACACACAGTCGTTGCTACCCCATTCGAAAGGCGTGTTCAAACGATCCTGCAAGAGCCTATTCAGCCGTGACTCCCATCCCGAAACTCTTTCAATCTTGCCCATCACCCACCCCATTGAATGTTGACGTTTTGAATCTTCGGAACGAACTCGAAAGCTTTGTCTCCCGCGCCCGGGTGTAGCAACTGCTGGTCAGCGTCGGTGTATCGCCATTGCCGAGGGCGAAGGATATCAACCAGTCTTGACTCAATCTGAAGACTGATGACCGAAGTTTTGCCGGTGTCTCTGACAGTCGCCTTGTCTAGCAGCCCTTTGAATTCGTTGATTGGATCCGGGATGACGTTCAAATCCTCATCGAGCAATGCGAGGTCAACTTGTGCGGCCGCGCCTTGGTATTCGTCGTTGATGACATCGGAAAGAAGATCGGAATCAATTCCCGAGAGGGTGACTTCCAATCCATTAGCTGTTGTGTCTGCGGTCTCCGCGATCGCTCCAAACGCTAGAAGCGATCCCATCCCTAGATAGTCATTGCCGCCATGGCTCAGGGTTCCTTGGCCGGTCCATGCATATACCGCGCCCGAAGGGAAATCGAAGAAGACAAGGAAGGCGGGACGCACTACCGATGCGTCAATTGCATTCAGAGCCGCGGCTGTTATTGACCGATCACTCACAACGCTTCGACCGCCTGAAAGGTGATTCCCTCGGCGAATTGTTCAACGTTTTGGGTTAGGTCTGGCATTTCCGTCAGACGGAAGAGCCCTTTTGGATTTGTAACAACAATCGGATCGTCATCGTCCGGGCTTGTGACAAGAGTTGGCCAAACTTCAAATGTGCAATCCCCTGATCCGTCAGAGTCGGCATCTGCAAGAACCCTATGCAGACGGTTCCCGATTTGAACCCAGTCGCCGGCCTTCAGAATTCCTGTGGTCGAAATGGTCCATCCATCCGAGACTACGGAAGCACCCGTTTGACTTCCTCCATTGATGAGAGGGGTTCCGGTTGCGACACCTGACGCGGTCTTATCCAGGGTTGGGCCCAGCCAAAAAGTTCCAACCGGACCGTTGAGACTCAAAAAGAAGGCTTCCCAGATCCGCCATTGAGACTCGGTTAACGGCGGCAGCGAAACCTCAACATCCCATCGCTTGCCTCCCCAATCATAGACCTTCGGAGTCAAGTCAAAGGATCCATCCGAACGAATGACAGAGGCGGACTTTGCCCATTTGATTGAGGCAATCCCGGTGACGGTCGGTAGATTTAGCGGGAAAGTCGGCATTACCGTTGCATCGCCCTTCTAAACCCGCCAGCCCGCTGAACTGCGTCAGGTATCATCGCGAGCAAGCGCTTGTCCCGTGCATTAAGCTCTTTGCGGAGATCGGCTTGATTCCCTCCACCTTCGAAAGAGTTATGCTGATTGACGGTGATATTGATCACTTGGCCCTGGTCTGTGGTGGTTTGGGATATCTTTGAAACTGGAACCACTGAAGTGTTGTGCCGGGGTGCGATGATCTCCGGTCCTTTCTCGCCTACAACTGAAAGCTTGTTCGCGGGTGCAACCCCGCCGTCTGCAAAGAAGCCCCCAAAGATGGATCCGATACCGGAGAGAACACCCGAAACGATATCCCCTCCGCCAGCGGAAGCACCGCCCGCACCCGGGTTGAGCACATTTCCAATCAATCCAATTGTGTCCTGAAGCGATCCGCCTCCTGAAGTTCCAGCCAGCCCGTTGAAGATTCCTCCGGACACATTCACGGATTGACCGTCCAGGCCCTTGAGTCCTTTGGTGATCGTCCCAAAGACATCCTCGAAGGCGCGGCCGAATGATTTAAAATCGGTTTCCCCGCCCTTCAGCGTATCGCCAAGATTGAAAATCGAATCGGCAACTGAATCACCGAGCCGAGTGAAATCAGATTCAACTTTCTGGATGGTCTCGAAAAACGGCGCTTCTCCAGTCTTCGAGATCTTCTTTGCCGCCTTATCGATCGATGCTGTAGATTTCCGGACATCACTCTGTGAAACCCCAAAGATGAATGGATTCGACGCAACCGATTTCGTTGTCGGCTTGGCGTCTGCGATCGGCGGTCCCTCCATCTCGGGAGAGAGATCAATCGAACTGACATCGGCAGCTAGCTTCTTGTAATTCTCGGAGATGGCCTCGTTCTGCTTGAATATCGGATCCCTCCAAACCAACTCAAGCCGCTTGGCCTCGGCTCCGATCCCGTCAACCATGTCCGGAACCCATGAGTTGCCGACAACCTTATCCTTGAGCCATCGAAACTTTTCAGAAATGGATTCGGTGATCTTGTTTGCTTTGTTCGCGATCGCCTGGAATCGATCGATTAGCCAGCCTTCAATTCCAACAATCATTTGCTCGACGACAAGACCGATTCGTTTTCCCGTCCGCGACCAGTTGTCGAGAACCCCGGCAAGCTGATTCTTCTGAATGCTCACCCAATCGGACAAAACTATCCCAGCGGCCTCAATTATTTCAGGCAAGGCGTTCCAGCCCTCTACCATCTTCCGCCAGGTCCCCGCTAGAAAGGCGTCAATCTCATCCTTGAAAGTGATGTAGCCAAGAGTCAGGGCACCAATGGCGGCGACTGTCAGCCCTATCGGATTGATAAGCAGTCCCATGCCGGCAACAAGGCCAGCCTTCCCGGTGAATAAAGCAATGATCGCGCTAGTTCCCATTGCCAATTGCCCTAAAACTACAATCAACGGGCCCGCCGCTGCCGCGACAATTCCAGCGCCGACAGCCAGATCAAGCAAAGCAGGATTGGCTTTGGAGAGAGCGGAGAAAATGGCCGTTGCCTTTTCGATGAGTCTCGTTGCTTTGTCTAGCAACCCGGAATCAGCAATCGCAATCCCGACGGCCTCGAGTGCACTTCTCATCTTCGTGAGCGCGCCATTCAAACCCTTCAATCGTGCTTCCGCCTGGGCGTTGGCTGAAGTGTCTTTGATGGCGGCATTCAGCCTTTCAATCTCGGCGGTACCGGCTTTAGCGAGCGCGAAGGCGGCTTGCATTCCTTGGGTGCCGAACATATCGGTTGCCAGTTCGATTCGCTCAGCCTCCGAAAGGCCCTCGAAAGCTGTTTGAAGTTGTCCGGCAATTCCGGCCAAGTCCTTCATTTGCCCGTTGGCATCGAAAAACTCTAAGCCCAGTTGCTTCATAGCGGATTCGGCTTTCTCAGACTGAGGCACCAATCGGGTCAAGAACGTTGAAAAGGCTGTGCCTGCGGTTTGTCCGCTTGAGAATGCAGGGGCTATAGCGGCAATTGAGGCGTTGAACTCATCAAAGGATACGCCAACTGAAGAGGCAACTGAACCGCCTCTGGCAAGAGCGAGCGCATATTGCTCAATATCAAACTTGGAATTGAGGGTAACGCCCGTCACCGAGTCAACGGCTGCCGCCATTTTCGAGGCTTCAATGCCAAACGCCAACATTGCGTCAGTGCCGATATCTGCGGCTCGAGATAGTTCCGACCCTGTAGCAGCGGAAAGGGCGAGCGTTGAGTCAAGAGCGCCACCCATGATTTGCTCATACTTCAGGCCGTTCTTGGCGAGCATCTCAATACCGGCTGAGGCTTCCGTTGCTGAAAACTGCGTTGCGGCGCCGAGCTCTTTTGCTTTGTCACGGAGAGCCGTCAATCGATCGCCAGTTTCCCCGGTGATCGCACCGACTCGGTTCATGCCTGCTTCGAAATCTCCAGCTACTTTGAGCGAAGCCAAACCAACACCAGCAAGAGGGGCTGTGACCTTCATGGTCAAGTCCTTGCCGACCGCAGTCATTTCCCGCCCAAACTTCCGGGATTGCTTCATTGCAACGTTCAACCCCTTCTGGAGTTCAGTTACATCAAGCAGCAATTGGATAGCTAGGTTGGTTAATACGTTGGCCATTACTTACTGGTTTTGGATAAGGATTCCATTGCTCTCATTGAGCTTTCCAAGGCTCGCTGACTGCGCTTCTCTCGCTGTTCCTTCGTCTCTGGCGGCTTTGGCATGTAGTCATCCTCTGAACCAGACCCCAAGGCGGCTAAGACTCTCGCAACCCTTCTATCAGCTCGCTTCTCCCGATTCCGCCATGCCGTTAAAAGCGCTTCAACTTCGCTGTCGTGAAGGAGCCAAAATTCTGCACTCCTCATTCCGAACTCTAGGCAGAACAAAGCCCAGAGCTCGGTTAGTCTTTTTTTTCGCCTTCCTCCGGAACAGCCTCAATCAGCTGCTCTTCGCCCTCAAGGTCTACTCCGAGAGCGTCAAAAACGGCCCTTACGAGCTCTTCCTCTTTTCCCTCAAATGCAATTGCAACGTCCTCTGGCGTGTAACGCATCCTTGGATGATTATCCAAGGCAAGAACCAGATCGCAGCATACTGAAAAACTCTTATGCTGATCTGTGATGTCCCCGAAGTTTACGTTCTTGGATGCTCGATAGCGGTATCGTTGCGTGCGTTCGAGTTCAACGGGGTATTGCCCGACCTTGATCTTAACCTTTTTGACTTCTTCTTTCGTCTCGCTCATCTAGGGGTTGGGTTTGGGTTGGGTTTCAGAATTGGAGGCGGTTAAACCTTCGTGATTGCGCCACTGAGTTTGATCGTAACCGTTCGCACAAGCTCATCGTCTTCCGGAGCCTCTTGGCTAAGTGATTTCACGTAACCGTTGAAGGTGTACTCCTGGCTATCAGTAGAAGGATAAATAATCTTGAATAGTTTGTTTCTCACGCCGAGTTGCGACTCAAGCCAAGCCTGCCCCGCGGCGCTATCCGGATCCCAGACTAGATCAAGGCTAACCTCACCCGGATCAATCGTTCCGGGAACGAATTCACGTTTCCCGTCTGAATCGTGGGTTGTCACATCCTTGTCCCCGACTGATGGGTTCGGCCCCGAAATGTTCCGAATACCTTCAACACTAACAAAGGTTGGTACTCCGTCACTGTCGTATTGAAAAACGGTGTTGTGTGCTAAGAATTTATTTGTGGTAGACATAGTTCATTCTAATGATTGAAGTTTATCAAGAAGTCTAAAGCCTTCTCGGTTTCTCTAGTTTCCTCGTTGATCCCTAAATCCATTTCACTGCCTAAGGCGCATCGAGAGACAAACGTTGTTTCGCTGGAGCCGATCGCCTGATGCAATCCTCCGTCAGGCTCAAGAGCCCCTTTGATCGCCTCAGCAACCGCTTCACAGGAAGCTGGCGAACCCCCAACAACGTTGAATTGAAATCGAGCACGCTTGTTGCCAGTGGGCCCGTCGTGAGTGTGCGTCTGGCTTCCGCTTACCTGCGAGTAGACGACATACGGCGCGGGCGTTCCCTGTGGTGCTTCGTGCGGGTAAAGACGGGTTGAGATGAGGCCCGTCAAAGTGGCGTCTGCCATCAAGAAATGGATGAGATCTTTTTTAAGCTGAAAGCTCATCTAGACACCTCCTTGGCTACCCGTTCGACGCCCTTCTTAACCTCCGACCGAGCAATGTGTTTCATTCGTTGCTCTTGGCGATCATAAGCCGGCCGAATGAACGGCCTAGGTTCAGCGGCTTTTGCTGTTCTCCCGAACACAATAGCGCCAGAGCTCAGAACCTTTGCGTTCTTGGCTGTGACTTTCTTTCGGCCAAATTCAACGAGATGGGCGTAATTCGCTGGAACCACTCGCTTGCCATTATGAGTGCCGGAGATACCGCGCGACACGCCGACCAACCCCACGACGATGCCGTTTTTGCGATACCCCCGGACAACTTTTTTGACTGATTTCCTGAGCGTTCCAGACCTATACGGGGCGCTTGCCCTCATATCCACCAAAAGCGGCTGTGTCGCGGCTCTGACAGCCTGCTTTGTGACTTTCTGGCCAGTCCGAGCAACAAGGCGATCGAAAGCTTTCTGAAGCTTTACGAGTTCGGATTGTTGTATTCGGAACGCGGATTTCACTATGTCAAAGGGACTTCGGCGAGAATCTCAATGAATCGCTCATCGTCGGTGTCTCGCGTGGTTAAAATCTTGTAGTTCTTCGATCGATAAACGATTTGATCTTCTCCGGTGACTGAATCGGTCTCTGAGGATCGGTAGACCGTGAAACGGGTTACTTTCTTGGATTGGATCTGTTCAGCTTCAAAATATTGATGGATTTCCCGGCTAGATAGGTCAGCCACTTTCGCCCACGGCGCAGCGTGCTCAGCCCATGCGGCAACCTCAGCGTTGAGCTCATCCCGTGTGGGTGTGTTTCGCTCAATCGAGATCTTCTTGTTTAAGTCGCCAGGCTGAGTCATCGAACAAGGTTGTGGATCCGGTATTGCGTCAAAAGCGATTTGACTCCCTCTGGTATCTCTCCGGCTACGCGGTTCGAATACCATTCCGATATAGTAAATTTGATGGCGGCTTTGATATCCTCCGGAACGTTATCAGCGCCCCCAAAGCCTGCGGTGTATTCCACTCGAAGCGGGTTTCGATACTCGCTCGCAAAGGGTGGAATCGTTATGAATCGAATTGCCCCCGGCTCGGCTGAGTTGTCGCTCTCGTAGTCCTCTGACTGAACTGCCGTGAGAACACCAAGGGAATTCTTGTATTGGACAGACGAAACACTGATGAGCTTCGGCCGAGGTAAAAGCAGTGTATTTCCCGCCTGAAGATGGTCGAATTCTGCGACCCATGTTTGCGTCACGAAGGCGCGGCTCGTGTATTCCTCGCACGCGATTCTTGCAGCCTTCTCCAAGGAAAGTATCAACGCGTCATCATCGTCGGCGGTAACGCGCAAGAATGCCTTGGCCTCTGCCGTGGTGACAGTCACGGCAGAGGCGTCAGCAGTTCTGTTTAGAGCAGCAAACAAGGTGAGATCTATTTCCCTTTCTTGGGATCCTTGTCAGCTTTTTCGGCGGTTCGGTCAGCAATGCCCGGGTTTGACTTCGCTTTCAACTTTCCGCTCAGATCAACAGCGTATCCGCCCTCGACGTAGGATTTAGCCTCCTCGTCAGGCACATTGTAGACCTGGCCCGCTTGCCGGTTCACACCCGGACCACAAGCGTTAAATCTCATTCTGATCTTTGGCATAGTATTCTTTCTAAATTTAAGGACTGGCGCCCCCTGATAATTAGCGGGCGCCGAGTTGGTTGATGTAGTTCAGGGGTTACGCTGTCCCTTGAGCCGGCGAAACATGTGTTTCGGCGTTCAAGTTGGTAACGGGCGACCGTCGCCCGCGGTATCGAATCGCGTAAACGGTTTCCAATGCTGTATCCGCGCCGGATCTGTCAAACTCTGCGCGGACATAGCGCCCTTTTGGCTTCACGATATCAATGGACACTGGTTGACCATTGACACTTGGCGTCACTTTCGTTCCGGCCAAGTCGTTGAATGTCGCGTCGTCGGATGATTCGGAAACCTTGATGTGATTTCCGGCATTGGCGGTGACGATTCCGCCAACGAAGACGACAGCGTCATACCCTTGCATATCAACCGAATCGGTTGTGACAGCGGTACCTGCCGACGTTTGGGTAACCTTCACAAGGTCAACCCGAACAGAGTTCAGTAAATTAGGATTCATTTCTTTTTGCCCTTCTTTGAGTTTTTTCTCGGTGGCGAAATTAGCCCATTTTCACACGGACAAATGCCTCGGCTAGAACAGGCATTCCATCGGTCCCCATGCGGCCAATGTATCCGTATTGGTTCGTCTCGGCGTATTTCTCAACGAGCCTCTGGACTTCGAGCTGCATTGAATCAACGATCCAGTAGAAGGAGAAATCACCGAGGATGCCGGCGTAAAGGCCGGTCGTGAATACGGCCGGCATGAACTCGGACATGGTGTAGCGGTTTCCGAGGATGGTTCCAGGCTCGCCATCCTTGATAGATGGTTGCCATAGATACTGCCCGTCGTTGTCCTTGAGTTTCCGGATGTTCTTGACGGCATAACGGTGAAAGATCCACTCGGCATCGTTCTGATACTGCTCTTTCAACTCAAACGTTGCGTCGATCAAGGTGTTCGCGTCGAACGCTGTCGCGGATGCAAAAGCCACATCTCGGCTTGTTGGGATTCCGTCGCTGTTAGCGGTCATCAGACCAAGAGGCTTTTGAACTCCATCACCAGTGATAAAGCCGGCTTCCTGAGCTCGGGAGAACTTGTGAGCCATCCGCTGTTGAACAATTCCCTCAACATCATCGGAGTTATCGATGAGTTTTCGGGAGATTTTCACGAGCTTGGCCAAGTCGTGAGGTGTAAGCATTCGGTTTCCGAACTCCAAAGCACTATCTTCAGCGACCTGCTCAACCTCAGCCGTCCAAGTCGCGTCGTTCAAGTCGGTGTCAATTGACGGGGCACCAAGCGAGTGCGAACCCTTCAGCCGCCGGACTGTGGCCTTGTTTCGAATATGAACGCGGTCATCAACATTCTGGAGCAACGTGGAAACGAACTCCACAGGAGCCACAAGGTTACCGCCTTTGGTGTCCTGGCCCATGATAAGCGAACGGATCTCTCCGTTAGGAGCGGTCCCTGTCTTGACAAACGAAGCGAAGGCCCGCGCCTGAATCGCTCGAAAAGTCTTCTCCTGCTCTGGCGTTAATCGGCCAATACCGCGAGCCTCAGCAATCTCAAGAACTTGGTCGTCGGCCTGGCGTTGCTCCGCTGGATCCGCATGGTCATCCAATGAGCCGGATCCCGCCGCGCCCGAATCCGGCGTGAATTGTCGGCGGCTTTGGCTTAGTCCCCGCTCGCGGTCAAGCTGTCGTTCTTCTCGGCTGATCTGCGCATCAAGGCGGTCAATCTCCGTTTCTCGGTTCTCGTAAGTGGTATTCTCGTCAGAGCTAAACTCGCGAGTTTCCTTTGTTTCCGGATCGGTCAAACCGTCAAGGAGTGATCGCTGATCCGCGGTCAAGTTTTTGAGCTTCTCTCGAAGCGCCTGCAATTGTTCAGGTGTCATTGCGCTATTTTCTGTATTTTCGTTCGGTTTGAGCCAAGCGGAGCTCTCGAGCTCGGCGCAACGCAACGTTCGGGCGCTGCCGCCTGGCTGAAATATAGTCCTCGATACTTCGGCTTTGCACGATAGTGTCGGGGTAGGCTGGGAAGGTTACCGGGGAAACGTCCTCGAGCTTTGCAACTCCACCGCGTTTGATCGTTCGGATCGTGGTTTTCCCGTCCCCGTCATCTTCAAACTTGTCCCCACCCTTCTTCACTGAAAACTTGAAAGAGGCTTGATCGATGTCGCCACGTTCAATCAAGGTAACAATGTCGCGGCCCGCTTGCGTATCAGGTGGTTCGAGTTCGAAACGCAAACCAATATCGTCTTCGCTAACTTTAAGGGTGCCGGATTTGGTTCGCCCGAGAGTCTGAAGACCACCCTTGTGGTCAATCACGGCGCGAACATCATCATTCAAGACAGCTTCAAAGGCTCCGGGCTCGATAATTTCGAAGAGTGGGTACTCCTCAGAAAACGAAAGATTCAATGATCGCTTGTTGAAAACAGCGGCATAGCCAACGATTTTCTTCGGCTCACCCTCATTTTGCCGAACCTCAAAGTTGGCTTGATGTAGCCGCCGCTCCACATTGGACGCACCTGTGTTTTTCTTGCTCACTCGTTTCCTTCGGTGTTTGTTGCGGTGGGAGTCACGTCAATGCCTTCAGCTAACATGTTTCCAGGCGTGAAAAACTCCTCTCCTCCTTCATCATCGCGAGGATTCAGATCGTCTAGCTCTCGCCATTCGTTGGCGTTAATGATCCCGTTTTGACGTTTGATTTGGAGAACTCGGGCTTGAGTCAAGGAATCACCTTTTAGGAAGCCTTTCTCGTTGTGTTTGACGTAGTACTCTCCTCGCTCTTGAGGGCGTAGGAGAGCTAAGGCAAGGCGCTGATCCCAGCGTTGTATCCAGGGATTCAGGCAGTATTTCACGAACTCCGCGCTCTGAGTCTCGATGTTGTTGTTCGTAGAACGTGAGAGATCACCCAAAAGATGCGGGGGCACATTGAACATTCTCGAAATTTCAGAAACGTTGAACTTGCGCGTTTCCAAATACTGCGCGTCCTGGGCCGTCATACCGAGCCGGTGGTATTCCATTCCCTCGTCGAGAACGATGTTCTTGCCAGCCTTCGAGACTCCCTTCGCAATTTCAAAACTCTTAGCAATATTCTCCTTGGCTTTATCGCCAAGCTGCTTCTTTGAAGTGATTACGCTTCCGATGTGGGTCCCGTTCCCAAAAAAGCTCGCTCCGTACTGCTCAGCCGCCCAACTTGCTCCGAGTGTTTCCCTGTGTTCTCGAATCGGTGAAATCCCCGTGATGCCGTCGAGGGAAAAGGCTTTTAAGTGAAGAATCTCATCTGCTCGAAACTGTTCCCTCACCCCGTTCAGGCGCGTGTATTCGTAATAAATTTCTCCGTCCTTAGTGGTTTTGGTTTCCATTTGGTCGGGATGCATCGGAATCAATCCCTTGATGCTCCCCGAGACGGCGTAATCAATGAAGGCGTAGGCGTTGCCCCTTAAACACAAATGTCCTTGGAGCATCTCTCTAAACTCCATGGAGGTCTGATGTCTGTTTGGTGCAGTGCTTAGAAGCTGAAAGAGCGGGTGATTTACTGCTTCAATGCGCTTTCGTTCGCCAACTCGGCGATAAACCTTTAACGGAAGGCTGGCAAGAGATTGAGAGATTAGCCGAACCGCACAAAAGACGGCGGCAATCTGGGTTGCGTTATTGGGGGTAACGGACACACCTGAGGCGGTTTCACCGCCGCCGAACATGTCCACCATCCATTGACCAGGATTAGTAAGGGTGCCGCCACCGAACTTTTGAGCGCGGACCATAAGCCCGCGCCCAATTGCTCGGAAGAATTCACCCGTGCTCGACATGAGCCACTATTCTAGCGGCTCGAAGGCGGTCTACCTCAATAGGCAGTATCGAAACGTTTTGATCATTATTGGTCAGTTTTCGCCAATTTTCGCCAGCGAGACTGCCAGTCTGGATTTGCCACTTGCCA
>FYBJ01000064.1_pt1 | contig 40953 bp, 35 predicted proteins | sample 1134611 | NCBI WGS metagenome assembly FYBJ01 (sample SAMEA104116008, study PRJEB20421) | marine metagenome | isolation source: marine
AATTATCTGCCGACGGACAGCAATGAATGCAGACAGACAAGAAAGAACGTATCGTTTTATTCGATGCTGAATGTGTCCTTTGCTCAGCCAATGCGAGACTCATTCTCACCAATGATCACAACGAGATCTTCCTTCTCGCTTCCATGCAAGGTGAAGTCGGAGCTCAGTTATTCGCTGAGAACGGGCTTCACCCGAAAGACCCCTCCACAATTCTTGTAGTTGAAGAAAATCTGGTTCGCAGGGATAGCGATGCGGTTCTTTCGATTTATGAGAATCTGAGTTTTCCCTGGAATTTGATGCGGATTTTCAGGTTGGTTCCAGCTGCGCTTCGTGATCCAATCTATCGCTTCATCGCACGCAACCGCTACCGGATTTTCGGTCGGCGCGAAACTTGCTGGATACCGCCCGAGCCTTATCAATCGCGCGTCCTTTGAACCATCGTAGGAGACGCAGCCATGAGAGTACTTATTCTCGGTGGATATGGAGTGTTTGGCGGACGATTGGCGCAATTGCTGCGTGACGTCGAGGGTTTAACGATCTTCATAGCTGGACGAGACGTAAAGAAAGCATCGGAGTTTTGCGCTTCGCAAAGAGGAGCCACACGAATAGAGCCTTACGGGCTTGATCGGCGTCATACGGCAAGTGCCCTGCGCGAACTTGAACCAGACCTATTGGTGGATGCCACTGGTCCATTCCAACAATATGGAAAGGCTCCCTATGCAGTTGTCGAAGCCTGCATAGAAGCCGGAGTAAATTACCTAGATTTTGCCGATGGCGCAGACTTTGTGTTCGGAATTTCAGAGTTTGACGAGTCCGCCAAGCAAGCGGGCATCTACGCGCTATCGGGTGTGAGTAGCTTTCCTGTGCTGACTGCGGCAGTTTTGCGCGAGTTTGCCAAAGCGATGGATATCGAGAAAGTCACGGGCGGTATCGCTCCGTCGCCATATGCAGGGATCGGCCTTAATGTGATGCGCGCCGTCGTCGGCTATGCAGGCTCTCCGGTTAAGCTGCGGCGTGATGGCAAGGACGCTGTTGGTGTAGGTCTTGCCGAGAGCCGGCGTTTTACAATCGCTGTTCCTGGCAGGTTGCCGCTTCGCAATATCCGTTTTTCATTGGTCGACGTGCCAGATTTGCAAGTCATCCCGTATCAACATCCAACTATGACTGACATCTGGATGGGCACCGGACCCGTTCCTGAAGTGCTGCACCGTGTCCTCAACGCCTTAGCCAAAGCCCGGCATCTGTTCCGATTGCCCTCATTGGTTGCGTTCTCACGCCTTTTCTATGGCGTGCTGAACATGATGAGGTTTGGAGAGCATCGAGGCGGTATGTTCGTTGCTGCCTCGGGGCGTACGAATGGAATATCAGTTGAGAAGAGCTGGCATCTGCTCGCCGAGGCTGACGACGGGCCTCTTATCCCGTCGATGGCAATCGAAGCGATAGTGCGCAAGGCCATGGCAGGTGACCGGCAAAGTATGGGCGCACGGCCAGCTGTAAATGCCCTTGAGTTATCAGATTATGACATGCTGTTCGAAGAGCGAACGATCTACACTGGCATCCGTGATGATCTTGCCAAGGGCCCGATGTATCGAACTGCCTTAGGCTCTGCATTCGACGATTTGCCATCACAAGTGATCGCATTGCACGATAGTGAATGTGAGCGACGATGGAGCGGGATCGCTAAGGTTCGTCAGGGTTCTGGCTTGCTGGCAAGAATTGTTGCTCATTGCATCAGTGCGCCGCCGAGTGGAGAAGACGTACCAGTCACAGTAACCTTCACACCAGATGACCGCGGGGAAATGTGGACCCGCAATTTCGGAGGCAAGATATTCAGGTCACATCAGCGGCTGGGTGAGGGAAAGAACGCGCATCTAATCGTAGAGAGGTTCGGTCCAATAGATGTTTCCTTAGCTCTAGTGCTTTCAGAGCAGCGGCTTAGGCTGGTTCCAAGGCGCTGGGCCATATTTGGCATACCATTGCCCAAGAGCTTGCTACCCAAAGGAAACACCTTTGAATCACAAGAGGATGGGAAGTTTAGATTTGATGTCGAGCTTGCTGCTCCGTTGGTGGGGTTAATTTGCTCCTACAAAGGCACCCTAAGACCGGAGCAGGAATGACTGGGATTGGGTCGTTACTCGAACGGCAGCAACTAGGGTTGTGAAGGGATGATATTCCGAAGCTGAATTGAAACGCTCATTCTTATTGAGCGTTTTCGCAACGAATGGCACTGAAGAGGCTTAGTGTGGAACTCCGCCTTTTGCCCCCATCGGATCGTGGCGTCCCCGAGACAAGTTCGTGAAGGAAAACAGAATGCTTGATTGTACCCGAAAAATCACGCTTACGATGATGGCTCTCGCGCTGTCGACTGTTCCCCTAGTGGCTGCTAATGCGGTTGAAGACGGAGACCGGATACAATGGGGTTCGTCAGACCCTACTAACTTCGTACTTTCACTCTATGTCGCGGTGCTGGGCCGCTCAGTAGCCGACGCTACTTCTCCAGCGAACGCCCCAGCAGTCGCTGCTTGGACTGAACAGGTCACTTCAGACCATTCTTCGCGGCTTCTGATTTTCAACAAATTCGTCACTTCGGATGAATATATACAAAGGTATGGATCGACGCGCGGCGATTGGACGCTCGGCTATAAGGTAGAAGGCGATCGGGTATTCTGGTCTGTCTACCGAAGTAGCAATCCTCAGTACACTGGCCACACAAGCGGAATCTCGTATGGCTATGCCAACGCACTTCGAAGGTACTACAACCTATACGCGGGGACGCGCTAATACGCGTAGCAACGCTTGGATTGAGCAAATTCCACCAATACATTTGAGGGACTAGAGACTGCCCATGTCGATTTTGTCGCAAAACTGTAGGTCAGTCTAAGCTACATGTGAACATCCCTCCGGCTTTCAAAAGCCATAGCTAGCCGGACATCATTCGGTTGAGGACTAACGCTATGTCGCGAACCCATTATTCCGGCATCCCTGCAGAAGAAGTTATAGCGTTCGCTGAACTCATGAATGAGCTTGATCTGCAGCACCTTGAGATGTTCGGTGACTCGGTGAACGCTGCCATTGTTTCAAATGTGAAGGCAGCTGACCTAAAGGGAAGGAATGTTAGCATTCGGGGACTGGCACGTGTGATCGGCGTTCAACCGTCCACAATAAGAAGGCGTATCACCAATCTTGTGGAGCAAGGATGGCTAGCTCAAGATGCGACGGGAGTTCATTTTCCGCATTCTGCGCGTGAACGCGGTGCACCGAAAGCGCGCCTTGCATTGGTGCGATTTGCGAATGCATTGAACCGACTTGGGTGGGGCGATTTTCGCCCACCACCCTGATGCGCGCATGCTGCAAATATGGTCTAGAGAGCGCATAGCTTTTTCGGAGCCATTCATGTTCAAAACCTATGTTACGCGAAAATTCAATCTCAAGGCACCAATCCTCAACGCAGGCATGGCTTTCGTGGCAGGCCCAGAGTTGGCAGCGGCCGTCTCTAATGCAGGAGGCATGGGAGTGCTTGGTGGCGCCATGGTGCCAGCTGAAGGCCTGCGCATGATGATCGAGGCTACTCGTTCCATGACCGAGAAAAATATTGGCGTCGATCTGATCGGCGACTTCATCGAGGATGCGCATATCGATGTCCTCATCGAAGAACAGGTTCCACTTGTCGTCTTCTTTTGGTCAGCGCCTACCAAAGCCCAGGTCGACCGATTGCAAGCTGGGGGTGTTACGTTCTGGATGCAGATCGGATCTGTCGACGAGGCCGAGGCTGCCGCGAAGCTAGGTGCGGAAGCATTGATCGTGCAGGGCTCCGAAGCGGGTGGACATAATCGTTCGACAGCAACACTTGAAGAACTGTTCTTAGCGATCCGCAACGCCGTCCCGAACACACCACTTATTGCGGCGGGTGGCATCATTGACGGCGTCAGCATGGCAGCCGCCTTGCGGCGTGGAGCAGAGGCGGTTTGGTGCGGAACGCGTTTCTTGGCATCACAGGAAGCGGACGCCCATGAAGGCTACAAAAGCAAAGTTGTCGAGGCCCAGCAAGGGGACACTTCTCTTACCTCTGTGTTCGGCCCTGAATGGCCGGGCCAACAAGTGCGGGCATTAGACAACAAAGCTGTGCGCAGGTCTGCAGGTCGGATCGAGGCCGCGCTCAAAGAAGCTGAGGGCGAAACTATTGGAACAACTATTCTGGACGGTGAAACTGTTCCTGTTCCTCGATACAGTGCGATATTGCCGACCCGCGCATTTGACGCGGACTTGGAGTGGGCCTGTCTGACTGCTGGCGAATGCTCGGCGCACATTGAGACAATCGAAACGGCAGGGGATATCGTCCGCAGCATGGTTGCTGAAGCTGAAGCCGCACTTAACCAATCTACCTGAATTTCCTACGATGCCTAGCTCAAACGTTTGAGAGTGACGTCATTACGGCAATGAGATTAGTAAGGATGGCTAACCTGCCATTCTCCCGGGCCAGCTTGATCGCCGGTCATCCTCCGTGGAAGTGACAGAAGCTCTCAACCCGCTGCAGGACATGCGAATTCTTAAATGTCCCGAGTATTGGTCCAAGCAAACAGTCTGTTTCAGAGAATAATTGGTTCAAGATTAGGCGGAATGGTGCCGTCCCTTTTGTTGGTCGACAGCGGTCTAGGAAAACGGGGGCGGCACAATGGCCGCCCCGGTCCTGCGGGATAGGAGGTTGAGAACCGTACCCCATGGATATTGTGCTCATTACCGACGATCACTGCAAGAGCGGAAGCTCGATCGCCGCAAGCCAGCTATCTTTCCCCTCTTGATTTGGCTTGATTTAGTCGAGCAAGTCGCCAGGTTTGACATTTAGCTTCTCGGCCAAACGATCAATAAGTTCGATCGATGGATTTCGACGTGAGCACTCAAGATCACTAAGATAGGTGCGATTGATCCCGGTCTTACGCGCTAGCTCTTCCTGCGAGCAGTTCTGAGTATGCCTCAATTGGCGTAGGTTGCGGCCTAGGCGATCATGTACGTCCATTTGAATAAAAACCATGCGTTGAAAATAGCCAGTAACGAAATCCAACCTATCCTAGAGCACTTCCTTCTCCTGCAGTGATTAGACTCAACTCTGGCAGCCATTGGGCGTCTTCGACATATCTGGCAGTCGATCGAAGGTATTCTCTAATCATATTATTCAATCGGATCCTCTCTCCATTTGCGGTGGAATTTGGCAGTCCTTCTTTCAGATTCTCAATCACACAATGCCTGTCATTCGTTAAGCTTGCTGCCTTCATGGCCCGTAAGAGAAAGTGGTTGCAGCGTGCATGATTCGGTGCTTTAATTTATTTTCTAATTCACATGAATTCGGAATGAAAGTGATTAGGAAAGCTGCTATTGTTTCACCGTTGCGCACCCCCGTCGGGCGTTTTCTTGGCACGCTTGCGCCGCTCAATGCAGGTGAGCTTGGTGCGATAATCCTGAAAGCTCTGATCGAGCGTAGCGGGATCGATCCGGAACGGGTTGATGATGTCGTGTTCAGCCAAGGCTATGGCAATGCAGAGGCCCCGGCAATTGGGCATTGGAGCTGGCTGGCGGCAGGACTGCCATTGGAAGTTCCCGGCTATCAGCTTGATCGACGCTGCGGTTCTGGTCTTCAGGCTATCGCCAATGCAGCGATGATGGTGGAAACAGGCATGGCCGACGTGGTCGTCGCAGGCGGCTGTGAAAGCATGTCGAATGTCGAACATTACACGCTTCAGGGGCGTGGCGGTGCACGAATGGGCGACATCACATTGCATGATCGCCTTTCGCGAGGGCGTTTAATGAGCCAGCCTATCGAACGCTTCGGCGTCATCACAGGTATGATTGAAACAGCGGACAATCTCGCGAAGGATTATGACATTACCCGCGAACAAGCGGACGCCTATGCCGTGCGCAGCCACCAGAACGCTGCTGCAGCATGGGAGGCAGGCAAGTTTGACGCACAGCTTGTTCCCATCGAAGTGCCGCAGCGCCGTAAGGATCCCATCGTCTTTGAGCGTGATGAAGGCTACCGAACAGATGCCACCATGGAGACACTAGGAGCATTGCGTGCGATCGATTGCAAGCGCGATCCGGACGCTATTGTAACAGCTGGCAATGCCAGCCAGCAGAACGATGCAGCGGCAGCTTGTCTTGTGGTCGCAGAAGACAAGCTGGAAGAGCTAGGCCTGGAACCTATGCTGTGGTTCAGCGGCTGCGCGGCAGCGGGCTGTGATCCCTCGCGCATGGGCATTGGACCAGTTCCAGCCGTCGAGCGGCTGTTCGCACGCAGAAATCTGAGTTGGGATGACATCGATATGATCGAGCTCAACGAAGCCTTTGCACCGCAAGTCCTTGCAGTGCTCAATGGATGGGGGTGGAGCGAAGATGACAGTCGCCGTGACATCCTCAACGTCAACGGTTCCGGAATCTCGCTAGGCCATCCGATTGGAGCGACAGGCGGGCGGATCCTGGCTGATATGGCTTACGAGATGGAGCGCCGCGATGCGCGTCTTGGCCTCGAAACAATGTGCATCGGCGGCGGCCAAGGCATCGCCGCTGTGTTCGAGCGAGCGGCCTAAGATTATGGGCTGCTCACTGCCAAGGACCACATCTTTATCGACGGGACGGCGCAGAGCCAATCTTAAGTGACATGATTGCCAGCACGCACAAGAAAACACGCATCCTTGAGATATGTGATGAGAAACGAGGTCTCGATGGGCCCTTACTTCCCATTCTTCATTCCATTCAAGCTGAGTGCGGCTGTGTCGACAGTGATGCAGAGCTCATTATTGCGGAAGCTCTTAATCTCACCCGCGCAGAGGTCCACGGCGTGGTTAGCTTCTATCACGATTTTACAACTGAAATCGATGAAAGACCAGAAGTCCAGATTTGCCGTGCAGAGGCATGTCAGGCTCGCGGCATCGAAGCTATGATGGCTGATGCTAGGGTTGCCGCGGGTGAGCAAGTCAAGTTGACCACTGTATATTGCCTTGGGCTGTGCAGCGTTGGGCCCAATGCAAAGATTGGCGACACGCTTTATTCGCGGCTGGACTCGCGCCAACTTCAGCACCTGATTGAAGCAGCATGAAGCTCGTCAGGATATCCGACGACAGCCTCGCCAGAAGTTGCGGAGCAGATGCACTCGCTGACGCATTCTCCGCAGCGGGTCTCGAAGTTGAACGCGTGTCGAGCTGGGGCTTGCACTGGCTAGAACCGCTCGTCGAGTTGGATGGCATTGGCTTTGGCCCCGCTTCGGTCGATGATGTTCCTTCGATCATTGATGGCACTTGCTCTCTCAATATTGGGCGCATCGAGAAGCACCCATTTCTCCAAGGACAGCAGCGCTTGACCTTTATGCGGGCAGGTAAGACTCGTGCATTGAGCCTTGAGGATTATGAAGCGACAGGAGGATGGGCCGGACTCGAAAGGGCACGTTCTATCTCACCTGAGCAAATCGTTGACGAAGTAACTCGATCCGGGCTGCGTGGGCGCGGTGGAGCGGGTTTTCCAGCTGGGGTCAAATGGCGTACTGTTGCGCAGGCCCACAGCAGTAAAAAGTATATCGTTTGTAATGCTGACGAAGGCGACAGTGGCACGTTTGCGGACCGAATGCTGATCGAAGGCGACCCCTTTGCATTGATTGAAGGTATGGCCATTGCGGGCCTCGCTGTCGGTGCCGACAAAGGATTCGTCTATCTCCGGAGTGAATACCCTGACGCAATTCGCAAGTTCGATGCAGCGATTAGTCTTGCAGCATCAAAGGTTGCACCTTTTGAACTGGAATTGCGTGTAGGGGCTGGAGCCTATGTCTGCGGCGAAGAAACGTCTCTGCTAAATAGTCTAGAAGGTAAACGCGGCGAAGTAAGGGCAAAGCCCCCATTGCCCGCGCTGGAAGGGGCCTTTGGCAAACCTACTGTGGTCAATAACGTTCTGACGCTCGCCGCTATTCCCCACATTCTGCAAAAGGAAGGCGCAGAGCATTATCAGAAACTAGGCATTGATCGCAGCAAGGGAACTATGCCGATCCAGTTGGCTGGTAATGTTAAGTATGGCGGCCTGTATGAAGTGGCTTTTGGAATTACCCTTGGTGAGCTCGTCAATGAAATTGGCGGAGGCACGGCAAGCGGCAGGCCGGTAAAGGCCGTCCAGGTGGGTGGTCCGCTTGGAGCGTACATTCATCCTGGCCAATTCGATCTACCATTCGGGTACGAGTCCTTTGGCTCTTCGGATGCGCTGATCGGTCATGGCGGTGTTGTGGTCTTCGACGATACCGCGGATATGCGGCAACTTGCCCGGTTCGCGTTTGAATTTTGCGCAGCGGAAAGCTGCGGCAAATGCACGCCTTGTCGTATTGGTGCAGTTAGAGGTGCAGAGTTAGTCGACAAGATTGGGCGTGGGGCGCGCACGCCAGACGTACTCGAAATGGCGCCGCAGATGCACAATACGCCAAAGCATGCGCGGAGCGAAACTGAACAAGTTCAGCTGCTCGAAGACTTGTGTGAAGTTATGCGCGACGGATCCCTTTGCGCACTAGGTGGCTTCACGCCCTATCCCGTTCAGAGCGCGCTGCGACATTGGCCAGAAGACTTTGGGGTAAGCCGCGGAGCGGTTTTATGAAGGCTACAGTGCTCTCTGAAATGGTCGAGTTCAATTTTCAAGATGGCTCGCGAGTAGCAAGATTCAGACACTGTCCTGCTGAGACTCCTGTGGCCTTTGAGTTTGCTGGCCTTGCCTATGCTGTGATGCTTGCCACGCCGCTTGACCTTGAAGACTTTGCTATCGGATTTGCACTGTCTGAAGGGCTAGTCGAGCGGGCCGAGGATGTTCGAGAGCTTGACATCGCCGAGGTAGAAGGAGGTTTCATCGCGAGAGCAGGACTACCTACTGGAAGTGCCAAGAAATTGCAGGAGCGGCTACGGCTGCGATTGGGAGAGGGAAGTTGCGGACTTTGCGGTATACAAAGTATTGAAGAGGTTCTTCGGCCTCTGAGCGATGCGCCGCCGCCCGCGGTGACAAGCATGGATCCGATATACAAAGCACTTGATGCTCTTGCAGCGCAACAGGAGCTTGCGAGCCTTACGGGCGCAACTCATGCAGCAGCTTTCGCGGACACGAGCGGGAAGATAATTGCTCTGCGCGAGGATGTAGGCCGACACAACGCGTTGGATAAACTGATTGGCTATTGCGCTGTCAATGGCATTGGATTGGCGTCTGGGTTTGTCCTCCTGACCGCGCGCTGCAGCTATGAACTGGTCGAGAAAACAGTTCGCGCGGGCGGAGGATTGCTCGCAACGATATCTGCTCCAACTAGCCTGGCAGTGAATCGCGCTAAGCAAAGTCGGTTGACTTTGATCACTTTGGTTCGCCGCGACAGCGCACTGATTTCCCACGACCCGCAAGGGGCGTTTTCATGAGTGGTGATGTGCTCGGGGCTATTCTGGCGGGCGGGCGCTCGTCTCGCTTTGGTCGGGATAAGGCGCTTGCTGAGTTTCAAGGACAGACTTTGCTATCGCATGCCATTGGGCAGCTTGATGCGCACTGTGATAGAATGGTTGTAGTGGGCCGAGACTCAGCCCCCATACCAACGATCCCAGACTGGCCTAACGCTGACATGGGACCTCTAGCGGGCGTCGCTGCTGCTCTTCGTTATGCAAGCGAGAAGAACTATCGATCAGTCGTAACTTGCAGTGTTGATTGTATTGATTTGCCCGACGATCTTGTGAACCAATTGTCCCCCCCGCCTTCGTATCTGATTTGCCAACCGGTGATTGGGCATTGGCCGTCTGACGCAGCGGAAGCAGCTTCACGGATCCTTGAGGAAGACGGTCATCATTCCATGCTCGCTTTTGCCACTGCGGTGGGCGGGCGTGCCGTTACCGTCGAGATCGAACCGGCTAACATCAATACAAATGAAGATCTTGCTAACCTGGAGAAGCGCTATGGGGTATGAATCGCAGCAAGATTTTGGAACTCCGAAAAGCAAGTCGACCCAAAGAGTCATTCTGACGATTGATGGTCGTGAACATTCGGTTCCCGAGGGCACGAGCCTAATGCGTGCGATAAGGGAAAGCGGAGGCGATGTTCCAAGCCTTTGTGCAACCGACAATATGAACAGCTTCGGCTCTTGCCGTATGTGTCTTGTCGAAATTGAAGGTCGTCGGGGCACCCCAGCAAGTTGCACCACGCCTGCAGAGGACGGGATGGTTGTCCACACACATACACCGAAATTAGCCAAATTGCGCCGTGAGGTTATGGAGCTCTATATATCTGATCATCCTTTGGACTGCCTTACGTGTAGCGCCAATAATGATTGTGAGTTGCAGGATACAGCGGCTGAAGTTGGCTTGCGCGACGTGCGGTATGGCTATGAAGGTTCAAATCACTTGGGGATGCCGACCGATAGCAGCAATCCTTACTTCGATTTTGATCCCAGCAAATGTATTGTTTGCTCGCGTTGTGTCCGCGCCTGCGACGAAGTCCAAGGGACCTTGGCACTCACCGTTGATGGACGCGGCTTTGCTTCATCAATTAGCGCTGGCACTGCTAAAGATGACTTTCTCTCGAGTGAGTGCGTCAGTTGCGGCGCATGTGTTCAGGCTTGCCCTACTGCGACATTGCAAGAGAAGTCTGTCAAGCAATTGGGTAAGCCGGAACGCTCTGTGGTTACGACTTGCGCCTATTGCGGAGTCGGCTGCACGTTCCGTGCGGAAATGAAGGGCGAACAGCTTGTACGCATGGTTCCTTACAAGGAAGGGAAAGCCAATCGCGGACATTCCTGCGTCAAAGGGCGCTTCGCCTGGGGATACGCCCATCACAAGGATCGGATCACGCAACCAATGATCCGCGAGACGATCGACGATCCTTGGCGGGAAGTTAGCTGGGATGAAGCGATTGCGTTTTCTGCAGAACGACTGGCTAGCATCAAAGAGCAATATGGCCGCCGAGCGCTAGGCGGGATTACTTCCAGCCGTTGCACGAATGAAGAAACATTTCTGGTACAAAAAATGGTGCGCGCTGTATTCGGCTCCAACAATGTCGATACTTGCGCCAGGGTGTGCCATTCGCCAACCGGCTACGGGCTCAAGCGAACCTATGGCACCAGTGCCGGCACGCAAGACTTCGACAGCGTCGAACATACGGATGTAGCACTTATCATTGGTGCGAACCCGACCGATGGTCATCCAGTTTTTGCAAGTCGTCTGAAGAAACGTTTGCGAGACGGCGCGAAGCTGATTGTGATTGATCCACGCCGAATTGATTTAGTGCGGACGCCGCATATTGAGGCCTCGCATCACCTCGCGCTTCAGCCAGGTACAAATGTGGCTGTCCTAACTTCGATCGCCCATGTCATAGCGACAGAAGGCCTGATCGACGAAGCCTTTGTCAAGGAGCGTTGCGATGTCGAAGCGTTCGAGGATTGGGTGCGGTTTGTCTCCGAGTGGCGTCATTCTCCCGAAGTGCTTGAGGAGGTCACCCGCGTTCCTGCAACCGAGCTACGTGCGGCGGCGAGGCTTTATGCGACCGGCGGCAATGGAGCGATCTATTATGGGCTGGGCGTGACCGAGCACAGCCAGGGATCATCGACGGTGATGGCGATCGCCAATCTAGCCATGGCTACCGGGAATATCGGCCGCAAGGGCGTGGGCGTAAATCCGCTGCGTGGGCAGAACAACGTCCAAGGCGCGTGCGATATGGGAAGCTTTCCGCACGAGTTGCCAGGTTATAAGCATATCTCAGATAGCCTAACACGGCAGATGTTCGAAGTGGATTGGAGCGTTGCGCTCGATCCTGAACCGGGCCTGCGTATCCCGAACATGCTGGATGCCGCAGTGGATGGAAGTTTCCGCGCGCTTTACATTCAAGGCGAAGATATCCTGCAGTCCGATCCAAATACCCAGCACGTAGCCGCTGGCCTCGCCGCCATGGATTGTGTCATAGTGCATGACTTGTTTCTCAATGAAACCGCAAACTACGCGCACGTTTTCCTTCCCGGATCAACATTCCTAGAGAAGAACGGGACATTTACCAACGCTGAGCGCCGTATCCAGCCAGTTCGCAAAGTGATGAATCCCGCCAACGGATTTGAGGACTGGCAAGTTACGCAATTGCTCGCCAACGCTTTGGAGGCGGGTTGGGATTATACCCATCCAAGTGAGATTCTCGACGAGATCGCTCGACTAACCAGCGGCTTCGAGGGCGTGAGCTGGGAGAAGTTGGAAGATTGCGACAGCATTCAATGGCCAGCAAACGAGGCTAGCCCCGAAGGGTCTCCGATCATGCACATGGACGGGTTTGTGCGCGGTAAGGGATTGTTTGTAGTGACCGATTACGTGCCCACGGATGAACGAACCGGTCCGCGTTTTCCATTGCTCCTGACCACTGGTAGAATTCTAAGCCAGTATAATGTTGGCGCACAAACTCGCCGCACGGCCAATTCCGTTTGGCATGAAGAAGACTTGTTAGAATTACACCCGATAGATGCTGAGAACCGTGGTTTGAAAGATGGTGATTTCGCAAGGCTTAGTAGTCGGACCGGTGAGACAACCCTAAGAGTGACAATTACAGATCGCGTCGCTCCCGGCGTCGTCTATACGACTTTCCATCACCCTGGCACACAAGCCAATGTCGTGACGACCGAATATTCGGACTGGGCGACAAACTGCCCAGAATACAAGGTCACAGCAGTGCAGGTCACACCCTCGAACGGCCCGACGGACTGGCAGGAGAATTATGCAGGTAGGTCCAGCAGGTCGCGACGGATTCAAAACGAGAACGAGCCAGCGGAATGAGCGCGACAGCAGTGTCAGTGGTTCGCATGGCGAACGATATCGCGCGCAACTTCGCGGCGAATGGCGATGAGGCAGCGGCCCAGCAGACGGCGGAGCATATCCAACTGTTCTGGGATCCCCGGATGAAGGCGAAAGCATTCGATCTGTTACACGAGCAGGATTGCGGCCTAAGCGAAGTGGCGCGGGCCGCGCTTTTGTCGATTATGGCCTAGCGGCTTGGGCTGCTCGACAACGCGTCGCTCAGCAGTCTTGGTCTTGCACAAAAATCTTGCCCGGATTGAGGATATTTTTGGGATCTAGCGCCCTCTTTAGAACTTTCATCAGCTCCCGCTCTTGCAGGCTCCGCGATTGATCAAGGTAATCTCGTTTCAAAAGTCCAATCCCGTGTTCGGCTGATACAGAACCACCGTAATCGCCGATAGCATTGTAGACAATTTCGTCGATCCGATCCTGTGGCTGCTCGGCCGTGTCAGGCACACGAACGCATATGTGAATATTGCTGTCGGCGATATGGCCGAACCATACCGTCTCGACCTCCGCCCACGCGCTTCTTAGGCGGCTCTCACATTCTTCAACAAAGCTCTGAATGCGGTCGATAGGCAGGCTCACATCGAATCCGACATATGGCCAGAACGTCTTTGTAAACTCACCTGAAGAGTCCCGAATGCTCCAGATTTCCTGACTCTCTCGCAGCGATTGAGCGATGATAGCGTCCGAAAGAAATTCTGCTTCAAGTGCCGAGTATACAAATTCCTCAAAGCACTGTTTGTCATGAGCCTCGTTCATCCCCATCGATTCCACTAAGACATAGTGCGAAGCTCCAAGTGCCAGCGGTTGCCTAACCCCAAGGCCATCAGTTCCAAGCTGGTAGAATGTGGGCCACATGACTTCGAAGGCGGCGAGCGATCCGTCCAGCCTTGATCGCGCAAGTTCAAGCAATTCTAGAAGTGCATCATAAGACGGAACTGAGCACAAGGCGGTCTGCACGCTGTTAGGCTTAGGAAATAACCGTAGAACAGCCTTGGTCACGATACCCAAAGTTCCTTCGCTCCCAACAAAGAGTTGCTTGAGGTCGTAACCGGTGTTGTTTTTTAGCATTGGGCTCATCGATGAAACAATAGAGCCATCGGCCAGTACAGCTTCCAATCCGATTACCAGATCGCGCGCCATCCCATAGCGTAGGACCCGGTTGCCGCCTGCGTTCGTGCCGATATTGCCGCCGATCTGGCATGAGCCTCTACTTCCAATATCCAATGGAAAGAGAAGATCCTCTTTTTCAGCGGCTCGCTGAACGCTTTCCATCGTAGCGCCGGCTTGCACAATAACGGTCCCAGAGGGTTTATCGACAGGCTCAATCTGGTTCATCAGTTCCATCGAGATAATGACACAGCCTGAGTGTGGGGTTGCGCCCCCGGTCAAGCCCGTCCTCCCTCCTTGAGGAACGATCGCGGCACCATTTGCATTGCAGATCTTCAGCGTGGTTGCGACGTCCTGCGTCGAACGTGGACGCACGAGCGCCGCAGGTTTGGAAGAGAGATTAGAAAGCATCCAATCGCCAAGATATCGCTCTTCAATGGATTGGGGCGGCAGCACTGCCCCTGAAGAGAGTGCGGCCGCCAACTGCTCGTAAATGCCCACTGCCTTGCTCCGGTTCAATTCTTGCCGCGCCCAGCCGCGTGTAATATAATGCAGGTAAGGGCTGGAATCGCATATATCTAATGTAATATATTGCATAATGCGAGCGCTCGCGCTAGCTTGTTTGCGCTTAAGAAATGAAGCGTTCGGGATTGGGAGATCGAATTGACAAAGAAGAAAATCCTAGCTGCTCTCTGTGCACTCGCAACGCTGGCGGGATGTGGTGGGGCTCAAGGTGAGTCACAATTCGAAGAGATGCAGGCACCAGAGGTCTGGATGTCGCATGGCCGAACCTACGCCGAAACGCGTCACAGCCCATTGACATCCATAAGTGTGGAGACTGTCGGTGGACTTGGTCTCGCCTGGTATCATGATTTGGATACCCGCAGGGGTCAGGAAGCAACGCCAATTTTTGTCGATGGTGTTCTCTATATCACGACTGCTTGGAGCAAAGTCTTCGCATATGATGCACGTTCAGGTGATCAGCTGTGGTCGTTTGATCCGGAAGTGCCAGGAGAGTGGGCTGGAAAGGCTTGTTGCGATGTGGTCAATCGCGGTGTCGCCTACGAAGATGGCAAGGTATTCTTTGGCTCACTTGATGGAAGGCTATTTGCTCTTGATGCAAAGTCAGGTGAGAAGATTTGGGAGACCGATACGATAATTGATCGGTCATTGAATTACACGATTACGGGTGCCCCGCGCGTCGTGAATGGCCAGGTATTTATCGGCAATGGCGGCGGCGAATTCTACAAGACGCGCGGATACGTGTCGGCTTACTCGGCAGAAGATGGAACGCTGGATTGGCGCTTTTTCACCGTGCCGGGAGACCCCTCACTGCCAGCTGAAAATGAAATCCACAAAGAAGCTGCTAAGACTTGGGCCGGCGAGTGGTGGAAAGTTGGCGGCGGTGGGACAGTTTGGGATTCCATGTCCTATGACACTGAGCTTGGCCTTCTATACATTGGTGTTGGAAACGGCTCGCCGTGGAATCGTGAAATCCGTAGCGCTGGCGAAGGGGACAACTTGTTCCTTTCATCAATCGTCGCGCTCAATGCCAAGACAGGCGAGTATGTCTGGCACTATCAAACTACGCCGGGCGACCAGTGGGACTATACTGCTACACAACAGATGATCCTGACCGACCTCGAGATCGACGGGGAGGTGCGCAAGGTCATCATGCAGGCCCCCAAGAACGGGTTCTTCTACGTCCTAGATCGCGCTACTGGTGAGTTTATCTCAGCCGAAGCCTTCGTTCCGGTGAACTGGGCGAGCGGGGTCGATCCGGAGACAGGCCGCCCAAATGTCAATCCTGAAGCGTTGTATGACAAGACAGGTGCAGTGTTCGGCGGCACACCCGGGCCAATGGGCGGGCACAGCTGGCATTCCATGTCTTACAACCCGGATACTGGCCTAGTTTACATCCCCGCGATGGTGAATGATTTTCCCTACAGTGTGGATGAGAATTACAAGGGCAGCAATGTCGGTGTAAAGCTCGGCGTTAGTATTAGTGCCGCTGCGCTACCCAACGACCAGTCTGTTCGCGATGAGGTTCGGCGCAAGCAAACTAGTCACTTGCTGGCGTGGGATCCGGTGGCTCAAAAAGAAGTTTGGCGTGTTGAACAAGGCGCCATGGGCTCTGGAGGTACTCTTACAACGTCCGGTAACCTGGTCTTTCAAGGCAATCGAAACGGTACGTTTGATGCGTTTAACGCTGAGACAGGTGAACGTGTCTGGAGCTTTGAGACACAGACCGGCGTTATTGCTGCACCTATGACTTATGAAATTGATGGGGAGCAATATATTGCCGTTCTGGCGGGCTGGGGCGGGACAATTCCGCTGCTATTAGGTGAATTATCTCACGGAGAAGATGGGCCGCAGGTTAATCGCTCGCGCTTCCTCGTTTTCAAGCTTGGCGGAGATGGCGAGCTGCCTGAGCCTTATGATGTCGCGCGCACGCGGCATCCTGCACCGCCGCCCTTCGGAACCAAGGCTCAGCTAGAAAAGGGCAAAGTCCTGTTCGCTGACTACTGCGTGGCATGTCACGGCGGCGATGCCGTAAGTGGAGGAGTCTTGCCCGATTTGCGCTGGTCCTTTTCATTGTCTGACGAAGATACTTGGTTCCTGATCACGCGTGATGGCGGTCTATCTATGAATGGTATGATCGGCTTCGGTAGCGAATTGTCCGATGAAGATCTTACCGCTATCCGCGCCTACATTGTACAGCGCTCGCATGAGTCTGGCGTAGCAGGAAACGCGACAAAGTAAGGTATGAGCAAGGTCGGCTCCCCGCTGCCCTTGCTCACAACACCAAGTACTGAGGCGGACGCCCGCAACACCTTCCGCGCTTTAGGACTTGCCGATGACCACGGTTTGGAAGACGGTCTTCAAGCCCCTGTTGTTGTGCTCACAACAACAGGTAAGTGACCGCTAGACAGGACATGATGACAATGCCGGACAAGTTTAGCCGGCGGATAAAGCGAGAAGGTTGGCTATCCTTTGGCATGGTAGGGCCGGTTACGACCAGATGGTTAAGCGTCGCTATGATCGGCGCGCCGACAAATGCCGCAGTTGTCGCAAGATCGAGCATCGCTGTGAAACTCTGAGTGAATTGAAAGAGTACAAGGCCTGCCGCTACAACCAATAAAGGGATGGCCACACGATAGGTTCGGAGAAATGCGACTTCTCCGGATCTGCCAATGGTTTCTTGCCAAGTCGTTGCAATGTTCCGGCCACCTATATCAAGTGCCGCAAGAAGCGTGGTGAACATGACAGAGAGAGCGGCTATCGAGGCAAGTATGGCTGCACTGTCGCCGAGCGCTGAGCGATAAAGCTCAATAACTTGCGTCGCGAATGCAGGCGCGCTCGATTCCGGGGCTACTCCTGCCGAATGCATGACGCCCGCTCCCATTATACAGAAGCAAATCGCAAGTAGCGCGGTTAACGTATAGCCTGTCAGGAAGGCACGCTGTGCTTCGGGCAACGTAGCGTTCCCTTCTTTGCTCAAGCCCCTCTCGGATTCCGCCGTCCACATGGACTGTGTCAGCGATACGTCAAGCGGATTGGGCATAAAGCCCGCCAGCGCGATTACGAACAAGAATGCTTTGGGATCAATTGCCCAGCTCAAATTTCCGAGCGTGCTCCAGTCAACGCGCGGCACAACCATCGCGGCTGTCAGAAGCGTCGAAACTATGAGGAACATGAGCATGACCTTGTTGATCTTCTCGAGCCAATCGTAAGCCCCGATCATCAGAATTATGGCGACTCCACCCAAGAGTAGCGTACCGGTAATCGCGACTGATAGCTCTAGCCCGAATACTGCGATAACGATCCCGGCAGTAGCTGCGGCGAGAGCTGCGTGGATAATCGGCATGATCGACAAGGCTACGAGGGCGAAGAGTATCGGGGCGAAAGGTCCAAGCTCGCGGTAACCGACCATCAGTGACTGTTTGCGCGCGTGACCATAGTCCACCCCGAACCGGAACGCGGGATACTTCAGCAAACACGCAAGAATGATAACGACGACAAGTGCCATCCCATAGACTGCGCCGGCCCGTGTGGACTGGACAAGGTGAGACGTGCCTATCGCTGCTCCGGAGAAAATCAAAGCGGGACCAATCAGGCGAAGCACTGACCTCAAGGGACGTTCACCATTTGGCGATTGATCACGATTCTGCTCCCGCTTTTCGAGACTAGCCGCTCCACTAATGGACGTGTGCTCTTTGTTGAAATCTCTACGCGCGCATGAATTTTATTGCAATAGATGCATTAAAATGCATAATTATGGGCGATTCCAAGTCAGCGCGCTAGCGGGCTTGATGATCGAAGGACCCTTGGGATTGGGAGAAAAGAATGGATAGCAGTGTCGTCACCGCAGCAAAGACTGACGGACAAGAACTCAACCCACAAAACGCTGGAGACGCGAATTTGACAGGCGATCAATCTCCTGTCTTCAACCCCGCAACTGGCGAGATCATCGCCTATGTGCCCAACTCCAGCTCTGAAGATGTAAATTCAGCAGTCGCTGCGGCGAAGGCTGCGTTTGAGACATGGCGTATCAGTAGCGATGAAGAACGGCGCGCGGTGTGTCGTAAGATCGCAACCAAGATCGAAGAACACGCGGAAGAGCTAGCGACATTGGTCGCGAAAGAAACCGGCAAGGCAATCGGCGGCTTCGGTGCACGCTTTGAAGTCGGAGCATCGGTTGGCTGGACCGGCGCTGCTGCTGAGCTATCGCTTGAAGGGCGTACAATCAAAGATGATGAGACTGGTCGGACGGTTCTTGAGCATGAGCCGATAGGTGTTTGTGGATCGATTACCCCTTGGAACTGGCCTCTCATGATTGCCGTTTGGCATATTATTCCGGCGCTGCGGACCGGCAACACGGTGGTGATCAAGCCGTCTGAAAATGCGCCACTGAGTACGCTGCGCTTTGTTGAACTAATCGATGAAGTAGCGCCAGGCCTTGTTCATGTCGTAACCGGTCAAGGAGACGTCGGGGCGAAGCTCAGCGCGCATGAAGATATCGCCAAGATCGTCTTTACAGGCTCGATCAATACCGGCCGAAGAGTAATGGAAGCGTCCGCCTCGAATTTCAAACGGCTAACATTGGAATTGGGCGGGAACGATGCTGGAATTATCTTACCCGGTACAGACATTGCTTCCTTGGTCGAGCCTCTGTTTTGGGGTGCATTCATGCATTCTGGACAGACCTGTGCTGCATTAAAGCGTCTGTATGTCCATGCAGACCAATATGATGAGGTCTGCGAAGCATTGGTCGCATTCAGTAAGACCGTTCCGATGGGTGATCCGTTGGACGAGTCGACAATGCTCGGTCCCCTTCAAAACCCCAAGCAATTGGCGATCGTCGAGAGCCTCGTCGAAGATGCAAAAGCTAATGGTGGCCGTGTGCTTATTGGCGGGGAACGTACCCCGGGACCTGGCAATTTCTACCCGATCACATTCGTGGCTGACATGACTGACGGCATACGTCTGGTCGATGAAGAGCAATTTGGTCCAGCGCTGCCGATCATCAAGTATACCAATCTAGAAGAGGTAATATCAGCGGCAAATGGCCTCGAGTTTGGTCTCGCGGCATCGGTCTGGTCACAGGATTCAGACAAGGCGATGGAGGTCGCCACGCGTCTTGAAGCCGGCACTGTCTACATTAACAAGCACGCAGACATCTCACCTGACACCCCGTTCGGTGGGGTGAAGTCGTCGGGTTTGGGCGTTGAGTTCGGTCCAGAAGGACTGGCGGCTTACACCAATATCAAGATTTATAGCGTGGCTGGGTAGCTTTAGCGGATGCTGTATCGTGGTTGCTCAAGATTGGACCGCACTTCCTTGAGCAACCGCGTTACGGTTTTAGCATCTTCGGGATCAATCCCCTGCAATGCGCTTTCAAATACGCTCTGACCAATCCTCTTCACTGTTCTGAGAATCTCGACTGCCTTCGGGGTCATTTTCACTCCGACAATTCGCCGATCAGTTTTCGATCCAATGCGAACGACCAAACCCTCCTTCGCCATACGATCCAACATCTTGGTGATAGTTGAGATTTTCGTAAATGATCGACGCGCCAACTCTCCAACTGAGCTGGGGCTCGTGTCATCGAGAATCATCAGAATACGCCATTGAGTTGTACTAAGCCCTTGCTTCTCAAGTGCCTTCGACATTTCATCTGTGTAGATCGTCGCAGTGTAGTTCAAATTGTAGAAAAAGTAGTCGTCAAGAGAGAAGGTAGCGTCATCAGGTCCGACAAGTTTGGACTGCGCCATGTCTTAATTTTTCTCCGATACTAGGCTGCCAATGCAATGGGACCTAGATCATCCAGCGCCGTTTTTAAAGCCAGCCCATCCTCGTCCGCCAGCGCCGATTTGCACAAGGCGTCAAGCGTCTGGCTTGCATCTGCCTTTTCTTCGAACATCGGCAAGGCAGCCATGATCTTATCAAAACTGGTGAGTCCGCGTTTGTGCGTATCGCCGTAGCCCTTGATCAATCGTTGCATCCTGGCGATCTCTACAGCCAGATCATAATTGACAGTGGAGGTGGATACGATCTTGTCTAGCCAAGTATCGATACGAATTTGCTCCTGCAAGAAGCGATGGCTTGATCGGCGGATCGGGCGCATCAGAGAAAGGGCATATAACGGAAGATACCCGCGTAGCCGGGTTGTCGATACTCGCTTCCCCTCGCCCAAGATTTTTCTCAAAACGGATTGAAGGAATTTGGAGTTGAGTATCAATTTTGCGATGCTGCTGGGAAGGATATCGCAAATTTCTTCGACGCGAGGATGCATGTATTCTGACAAATGGAAGATCTGATCCGTGTCAGCCCGGATGTCGTCCCGTACACGATCAAAACGCGACCTCCTGACTTTTTGATCAGCAACACGAATTGCATCGTCATAGCACATCCAAACCGCAAGGTGTTTTGCGGTCGCTTTGGTCAAAGTGTTGGACTGTGCATCGAAATTGAAGCTCTTATCTGCAGCCACGATTGGGCGAAGGCGGTCAAGGTACATGCCAGCATATTTGATGTCTTGAAAATTCACCGCCCGCTTCAGCCCTTCCAGTGCAATCTCACGGGAATCCTCCGGAATCTCTATGTTTAGTCTATCAAGTAAGTAGCGGACTTTCGGTGTCGCTTGCGGCCCAGACTTCTGATTTTCTGCAACCTCGAGATCATTTGACTTGATTGTGCCTTTCGCCAAATCAAAGCCGCTAGCAAAGCCCTTAAGGTTCGCTTCAACCGCGCGCCCCATATCCTTGATTTGCTGCTCAAATTGCGCGCGTGTGAAGGGCAATGCGCCGGAGCCCGCAACTGCCCCAAAAAGCGAAGCACTTATCACTGTGCCTGCGTCAACCGCGAGTTGTTGCATGTCCGCGTGAATGAACGCTTTGGCGTTCTCATTGGCTGCCTTGACGATAGATTCCATGTCTATTCGACCGTCGCCCATTCCTGATTTCTCGCCAATCGCAAAATCCCGATGTGAAGACGCGATCAATACCGTCTGGCTTGTTACAAAGCCTCGGACCAGAGCCCGGCCCGCCTCGGCTAGCTCTGCCGCGATAACGATATCAAGATCGCCGGGTACGGGTGAAAGTGCTAGAACCGGCGCCTTCCCCGCATTCTTAGAGGCGTCGTCTGGGAAGAGTTCGACATAGTAGATGGTCGCGCCGGTCCGTTGCGCGACGCCAGGAACCGATGTCGTTTGTGCAATGTAGCCATTGCATTCACCCAGCTTCCCGATCCAGCCAGCGAGCACTCCACCACCTTGTCCGCCAATGGCAGTGATCGCGATCTTAATTGCGTGCGGAGTTTTCATAGTTGCTCTCCAAAGCTGTAGCGCTGATCGCGACGATCAATGAAGCCCTGGAAAACACTGATTATCGCCGTCCGTGCCTTGGCAATCCACTTGTCCCAAAGCGAAGGGTTGTAGACCAGATCGGCTCTGAAGAATGATGGGCAGAGTATAGCTGCATGGGCATTCTCACCGCATACTCCGCAGCCCACACAATCATTATTAACCCATGCTACTGGGTCGTCCTTTAGAGGGTCGGGATTGTCTCGGATGGTAAGCGAAGGACATCCTGACAGTCTGATGCAGCTATGGTCACCGGTGCAAGTGTCGGGATCTACGCCAAATCTGGATCTAACGACGCGTTTCCCGTCTTTCACGGCCTTGTTGAAGATCGGTTTTTCTCGCCGCTGACGGTTCAACATGCATTCTGCGTGAGCAATTATGATTTTAGGCCCCTTCTGGGCTGTAGTCATTGCCTCCTTGAGAGCTTGTTTCATCTTACCGATATTATATGTGTGTACCTCGCGGAGCCACTCTACACCAACGCCTTTGGCGGCCTTGGCGATTGGGTTGTTAGTCTTTCTGTGGTCGTCCTTCGAGCGAGATGAAGGGACGTATTGCCCACCGGTCGCCGCGGCGTAGCCATTGTCGATTATCACCAGAACATTGTCTGATTTGTTGAAAACCGCGTTGCCCACACCGCTCGTCAATCCGTTGTGCCAGAATCCGCCATCGCCCATTATGCTGACGGTTCGCTTTGATGCTTCAGCATTTAAGGCGGAAGCCCCAGCCCAGCCCAGCCCATAGCCCATTGTCGTGTTGCCGATCTCGAAAGGAGGCAAAATGGAGAAAAGGTGACACCCAATATCGCAACTTACGTGGAAGTCGCCAATTTCCTTCTGGACCAGCTTCATCGCCGAAAAAACTGGACGTTCTGGACAGCCGGTGCAGAACCCTGCTGGGCGTGCAGGGATGGCTTTTGATATTATCTCCGTGGTCTCTTGCGGGATGGGAGCCGGCCTCGCATTTATCGCGGGCTTGAGTAAGTCCGATGGGAATACCTTGGCAAACTTTTCGACGGCATCGAGTAGGACATCGCCAGTGTACTCACCCGCTTGCGGCAGGATTTTCTTCCCGACAATCGCGGTGCTGCTACCGGCGTTCCTTAGGATTGAGTTGGCCGCATGCTCGATGAATTCCGGTTGTCCCTCTTCCAGTAAGAGTACAGCGTTCTTGTTCGCGCAAAATTCTACGAACTCATCGTCAATCAGAGGATATGTAACGTTGAGACAATAAATGGGGATGTCGGTATTGCCGAATGCGTCAGCCGCGCCTGCCAGTTCAAGCGCTCGGATCAGAGTGTTATACAGCCCCCCCTGGACAATAATGCCTATATCGCCGTGCTTGCCACCCAGAAATTCATTTAGCTTTCGTTGTTTGATGAATTCGATCGCAGCTGGGAGGCGTTGCTCGATCTTCTCAACCTCATGCGCGAAGTTTGCAGGCGGAAGAACGATACGGCCTGAATCACGCTTGGGGTTCTCGATTGCGTCCTTGAGAGTGAATTCGGAGGCGATATTGTCTTTGGTTTTGAATGAGCCATATACGTGACAAGCGCGGATCCGTAGCTCCAACATGACCGGAGTGTTTGACGCTTCAGACAATTCAAATCCGGTTTCTACCGCTTCAACGATCGATGGAAGGTTAGGGCGCGGGTCAAGAAGCCAGATTTGCGATTTCATCGCGAAGGCGTGCGTGCGCTCTTGCAAAATGGAAGATCCTTCGCCGTAGTCTTCTCCGACAATAATAAGCGCGCCGCCTTGCACCCCGCCTGACGCGACATTAGCGAGAGCGTCCGATGCGACATTGGTGCCAACGGTAGATTTCCACGTCACTGCGCCGCGAAGCGGATAGTTGACTGAGGCGGCCAGCATCGCAGCCGCAGTTGCTTCGTTGGCGCTGGTCTCAAAATGGATGTTTAGTTCATCAAGTACGTCCCCAGCGTCAGACAGCACATCCATCAAGTGCGAGACCGGCGCTCCTTGATAGCCACCCACATATGAGACGCCTGACTGCAAGAGAGCCTTGGTGACGGCGAGAATTCCCTCGCCTCGGAACAGGTCTCCGTCGCCCAATCGTAAGTCTTTGACTTCTCTTTTAAAGGAACGTTCTGGCATAGCGTAAAGAGTCTCTTCAATGTGTTTGAACAATCCGACTGTTGCGCAATGTATAATCAAATTCAATTGAAAAAGAAAATAAAATCCGACAAAGGAGCATTAGTATGGCCTTGTAGGGAGGGGACTCGGGCGCGGATTCGTGAGGGGGAGTTTTGCTCTCGTCAGCTGCGAAGTGCATGATCAGGGTCGCAGCGATAGGCGATGCGGATGATCTGGAAGACTAACGGGAGGGGGCTTCGAGGCTCTAATTCCATGGCGATGAAGAAGAAGCTGACTAACGTCAAAGATTATGCGTCGCATGCAAAGCGCGCGCTTCCCAAACCAATCTACGATTACCTGTGTGGGGGTGCCGACGATGAATGGTCGCTAGAGAACAACTCCTCGGCATTTGATCGCTACGAGCTCATTCCGCAACAGCTCCGCGATATCTCAAACATTGATACTTCAACGAAGCTGTTCGAAAAAACGATTGATCTGCCCGTTATCCTCTCTCCGACAGGCATGTCACGGCTATTTCACCACCACAAAGAGGTCGGTGTCGCTCGAGCAGCCACCACAGCTGGCTATCCGTATTGTCTTTCTACTATGGCGACGACCTCGCTTGAAGATGTCGCCTCGCATTGCCCCGGGCCTAAGATCTTCCAGATATACATCCACAAAGATCGCGGTCTAACCCGCGAGTTTATCGAGCGTGCTAAGGCGGCAAACTACGATGCTCTGTGTCTTACAGTTGATACAGCCATAGCAGGTAATCGCGAACGGGATGTGAAGAGCGGCTTTGTCATGCCGCCTCGCTTTGGCCTTTCCAGCCTTTTGAGCTTTGCAATGCATCCGCATTGGTCGTTTCGTTTGCTGACCAATCCTGATTTCCGATTGGCCAATGTCATTCATCGACAAGATACATTGGGGGCCGGCGCGATGGGCGTAATCGAATACGTCAACAGCCAGTTTGACCGGACAGTCACTTGGTCAGATGTCGAAGAGATGATCCGGCTTTGGGGAGGTCCATTTTTCATTAAAGGGGTGTTGTCGGCCGAAGATGCGGTCCGAGCGCGCGATATAGGGGCATCTGGGCTTTTCCTTTCAAACCATGGAGGGCGCCAACTTGACGGTGTCATGGCTCCGATTGATTGCGTCGCGCCTGTCAGGGATGCGATTGGCGATGACTTGGAGCTCGTGGTGGATGGCGGTGTGCGACGCGGAACACACGTAGTCAAAGCACTCGCACTTGGGGCGAATGCTGTCTCCTTTGGCCGCCCTTACCTTTATGCTTTGGCCGCTGAAGGGCAGTTGGGGCTTGAGCGGTTCCTACTGCAGTTCAAAGATGAAGTCCTGCGAGATCTGGCATTGCTGGGCTGCAGTTCCATCAATGATCTGCGCAGCGGCAATTGGCTTCGCAGTTGAAGAGCGTTTCGCTCAACCCATCACGCTTCAGTGACTGAAACTGCGCCATGCGACCGCATCTCTCAAATCCATTTCGTGCTTTATTCCCCGCCTAAGTGCCCAAATGTAACTCAATTGTGCGAAATATTGCACAATATGCACAAATAAGGTTGCAAGGTATGCATTATCGTGCCATATCGGCCCGACTAATGCACTATAAAGCATGTTTCTTACTCTGGGAGGGGTTATGACGAAAATGCCTAAATCTTTGAAGTTTTGTGCTCATACAATGGTGTCCGCTGCGGCGCTGATGAGTGCAGCACCTGCGTATGCGCAGGCTGCTCCTGATTCCGACGATGCTACTGAAGAGACGGAAGCTAGGGGCTCTGGCAGTATTTTCGATGGCGAAATCGTGGTTCGCGCTCAAAAGCGTGACCAGCTTAGCCAAGATGTTGGCATCGCGATTACCACTTTCACTGGCGAGCAGATTGAACGCCTCGGTTTTGAAAGTGCCGCTGACGTCGCGAACCTCGCTCCAAACGTGAACGTACGTCGTCACTTCATTACGCGAGGTCAAACAACAAACCTGTTTGTTCGCGGTGTTGGCCAAACCAACTTCAACAACGCGACTGAAGGCTCGGTCGCCGGCTATGTCGACGACTTCTACCTTCCGACATCCAGTACACTAGACTTCCTCCTCTTCGATATGGAGCGAGCCGAGGTCCTTCGCGGTCCACAAGGCACTCTGTTCGGTCGTAACGCAACCGGTGGTGCTTTCCAGTATTTCACGGCGAAACCGGAACTTGGTGAGGTCTCGGGTCAGCTCAAGCTCGGTCTGGGTAACTTCTCAAAACGCCTTTATGAAGGCCACATCAACGTTCCGCTTGGAGACAATGCGGCAATTCGTGTGGCGGCACACCGCGATACCAACAGCGCTACAACGAGGAACCTCTTCCCTGGTAAGGAAGATGCATTCAGCGCTGAATTCGAAGGTATCAGAGCGCAAATTCTATTTGAGCCAAGCGATGATCTGCGCATCATCGTTAAGGGTGAATCGGGCAAGACGAGCGGTAACATCGTGGGCGACCACGGTCGCTCATTTGATCTGTTGGATACGCTTGAAGGACAGGGTGAGGTTGTTGAGGTCCCTGTTGACGCATTTGGCTACAACGCCAGCGAATTGCCAACTACGCCCGATCAATTCAGCGCCAACGGCGGAAACTCTGGCTTCAACAAGATAGATCACCTTCTTGGCCGGGTGGAATACGATTTTGGTAATATGACGCTTACTTCGATTACCGGCTGGATCGACCAGGATTATGTTTTGATTGAGGACTGCGACGGCTCGCCCACACCGTTCTGCAATTTTCAGCCAACATTCGCCTCAGAGTCATTTTCGCAAGAACTCCGCTTGCAAGGTGAAACCGACAACCTAACGTGGTCTGTTGGCGGCTACTTTCTAAACTCTGAGGCGACTGCTGACACGATCGTGCCGGTTCTTGTCGGACTGACGGGCGCACCGCCTTCTAGTCCCGACCGGCTTGATGCCTTGTCGCTCTTGATCAACTTTGACCAAGAACTTCGTTCCATGGCGCTTTTCGGTCAGGTTGAGTTCGACATATCTGACAAGATTACTCTGATCGCTGGATTGCGCTTGAACAATGACCGCAAGGATTTTGAGCAAATCCTGCGCTTCGCGACTATCGAATATTTGTCGACCGATCCGAACTTCGACACAGTCTTTGACATCAGAAATTTTGTCGTGACAGGGGACGCAGCTCCGCCAAATGTGTTTACGCGGGAGGAAGTTGGGGACCTGACAAGGCTTGACGAGACAAGCATCGGCGGCACAGCTCAGATCAACTTCAAACCTTCGGATGATGCGCTAATCTATGCATCTATCCGGCGCGGTATTAAGGGTGGCGGATTCAATAACGAAGTCATGCCGGTATCACTGCCAGCGGACCAGATACCATATACCCAAGAAACGCTCCTTGCCTACGAGCTGGGGGCAAAGATCACGACAGACACGATTTTCCGTACGATCAATTCTGCCGTATTCTACTACGACTACGACGACTTTCAGGCCGTATCATTCGAGAACTTCGGCAACTTCCAGCAAAATGCTGATGCACGGGTCTATGGCGCGGAAATTGAGGTCTATGGCCGTGCTGGACCAGTTGATTTCATTTTCGGCGGCTCATACCTGGACACCAAGGTTTTTGACATCAGAAGGCCTGGCGGATTTGTCCTGGATACTGAATTGGGTGAGGCACCAAAGTGGTCTGCAAATTGGCTACTGCGGTATACCGCCGCTATCGATTCACTAGACGGCGAGTTGGTTTTTCAGACCAATGGACGGTATTCGGATCGACGCTTTGGCGACGTCTTGAACCAGGAAGGATTGGCGCTCGACTCATTCATCGAAGTCGATGGCTTGATCAGTTTTACGCCCTACGATGGTGATTGGAACATTGATTTCTGGGCGAAGAATATCTTCGACGAGCGCTATGAAACGTATAAACTGGAGATTGATAACCTTGCCGGAACGTTAAACGGACAGGTGAACTGGAACCCAGCGCGTACATACGGTGCGTCTGTTACATATCGCTTCTAATCTCCCTTCCTCTCTTGGAGCGATATCGGTGCCGGCTGCCGGGGGGGTAGTCGGCACCGATTATTTGCGGATCAGGCCTCGCTGTTTGGTGAAGCTCACTTCCCGAATCCCATCAGGACTAGCATACTATGGACACTGAGGCAGAATTTCGCAGAGCTGTTGACCAGGTTATTTTGGTGATTGGCGGAATGGCGCTCGATGAAAAACTTGAGCAAAGGTTGCAGGCCGAGTTTCCGACCAACAGTGATGTTTTCCAAGCTCTCAAGAAGGGCTGTGAATGTGGCGAAGGCGAAGGTTGGGCCTTGTCGCGCGAAGCGGCGGGTATCAAATATGGCCGCGTAATTTCGCCAGCAGCAGAAACGGCCAACTTCAGCGTCGATATCGTCCGGATGAGCAACATCAAGGGCCCAGCTCATACTCATCCTTCAGGGGAGATCGGGGCGGTTATCCCGATTTCGGGTGCCCCTGTCTTTGATGACAAGTGGGACAATTGGTACGTTTACGAGGCTGGAAGCTCCCACAGTCCAACGATCTCTGACGGCGATGCCTACGTGATCTATTTCTTACCAGGCGGCGAAATTGAGTTCGCCAGATAAATTGAGGACGTCCTGCTTCCGTTTGATTGGCGGAAAGATCGGTCAGCGCGTGTGACGGGTCCTCAGATACTCTGGGATGAGACGGCCGGCTCCAACCCATCCGCCTCGGCAAACGGCAATGCGGCCTGCTACTTCGTAGATCGTCATGCTGTCACGTCGCACAAGGACAAGGCAGCGTTTGTTGAGCATCCTTCGCTGCGCTCGCTTTCGTTTGCGGTGTTGAGTGAGCAGACATCCGTGTTTGCGGGCATGTTACGACATCATGGCATCCGGCAAGATGAGCGGATGGCGATGCTCGTGCGGGACCAGCTTGAGTTTCCGATCGCTTTCTGGGGGGCTGTTAAGGCGGGAGTTATTCCGATTCCTCTTAACACCTTGCTCGCGGCGGACATCTATCGCCATATCCTTGAAGATTGTGGGGCTTCGGCGTTGATTGTCTCCAGCGAGCTGTTTGAAGTTGTGGCCTCGGTTGTCAGCGAGATTGCCACACTTCGCAAGATCATTGTTATCGGCGCAGAGAAGGGGAAAGGCCTGCTCGATTTCGAGCACGAGATGACGCAGGCCGATTCTGCTGAGACGGTTCTGGTGCGCGAAGACCAGTGTGCATTCTGGCTCTACTCCTCCGGCTCGACCGGCCAGCCCAAGGGAGTGCGGCATTGCCATCGTAGCCTGAAGAGCACTGCCGATCATTACGGCGCGGCGATCCTTAGGATAGAAGGCGCCGACATAGTCTTTTCCGCAGCCAAGCTGTTCTTCGCCTACGGTCTCGGCAATGGTATGACATTCCCGCTTAGTGTAGGTGCAACCGCAATTCTGTGCCCTGAGCGGCCGACGCCCAACTCCGTTGCAGATCTTTTCGAAGCCCACAAACCGACAGTCTTCTTCGGAGTTCCGACGCTGTATTCCGCGCTTTGCGCTGAGATGGAAGCACAAACCATTGCGCCCTTCACCGGCCTGCGCCGCTGCATCTCTGCGGGGGAAGCGCTGCCTAAATCCGTCGGCCTCGATTGGGAAGCAAAGGTTGGGTGCGAGATACTCGATGGAGTGGGGTCGACAGAGATGCTCCATATCTTCCTTTCAAACGCTTCAGGCGAAGTCGAATATGGTACGTCAGGTCAACCCGTACCTGGATATACCGTGCGACTTGTCGATGAGGGCGGCGGCGACGTGGCAAACGGCGTAGTCGGAGAGCTTCTGGTCCAAGGCGCATCAAGCGCGACAGACTATTGGAACCAGCCTGAAAAATCAGCTGCAACATTTGAGAACGGATGGACCCGCACCGGCGACAAGTTCATCCGCAGGCCCGACGGTTGCTACGAATATTGCGGCCGCGCCGATGACATGTTCAAGGTCAGCGGGATCTGGGTCTCCCCCTTCGAGGTCGAACAAGCGCTCACCTCACACCCTGATGTGCTGGAGGCCGCAGTTGTGGCCCGGCGTGATGATCAGGGCTTAGAAAAGCCACATGCCTTCGTGGTGCTCAATGAGGAGGCAATCAGTCCAGACGTATCCGCGGAGCTTAAGGATCACGTGAAGAATTCGATCGGCAAGTGGAAGTATCCCCGCTGGATTACCGTTGTCGAAGCTCTGCCGAAGACAGCAACCGGAAAAATTCAACGTTTCAAGCTGAAGGAAACTTCAGCGCAATAATCTGGAGACGAGAAATTGACGCAAACTCTCGAAAGCTATGCCGCCGGGAAATGGCAAGCAGGTGCTAACGAAGGCCGACCTCTGGTCAATCCTGTAAATGGCCAGATTATCGCAATGGCTGACAGTTCCGGTATTGATGTTGCTGAGGCGGCAGCTTTTGCACGCGATGCCGGCCGCAATGCGCTGGCGGAACTTTCCTTTGCTGAGCGGGGTCAGCTTCTTCTTGCCATAGTGGATGTGCTCAAAGCGAATTTTGCTCGCTATGAGGAAATCGCTCGGATCAATAGCGGCAACACCAAATTCGATGCTTCGATCGATATCGGTGGTGGGATGGGAACACTTCAGTATTACGGTCGGCTTGCTAAAAAGCTTGGCGATGCAGACATTATTTCTGAGTCTGAGCTCGATCAGATGGCGAAGGACCCTGTGTTCTTCGGAGGCCACTTCTGGACGTCGCGGCCCGGCGTGGCGCTTCAAATCAATGCTTTCAATTTCCCCTCGTGGGGCATGTGGGAGAAAGCTGCGACTGCGATTGTCGCTGGTGTGCCAAGCCTTATCAAGCCGGCAACGGCAACAGCACTCTTGTCTCACGAGATGATGCGTGACGTAGTTTCCGCAAATGTCGTCCCGGAAGGGGTGCTAAGCCTGATCTGCGGGTCAGCGGATGGGATGCTGGATGTCGTAACTGGGATGGATTCGATCGCATTTACCGGATCAGCAGATACAGGATTGATAGTTCGCTCCAACGCCAATGTGCTCAGCAGCGGGGCGCGGGTCTCAATCGAAGCCGATAGTGTCAACGCAACAATCATAGGGCCTGATCTTCAACCGGGACAGGCGTTGTTTGACCTGGCTGTGGCTGAAGTTCTCAAGGCTCTTTCAGTTAAGGCGGGTCAGCTTTGCACCAACATTCGTCGGTTGTTCGTCCCGCGCGAACAACTTGAGAATATAAGCGAAGCGTTGATGGAAGGGCTTGCCAAGCTAACGGTTGGTGACCCAAAGGATGAGAACACGAGAGTTGGACCGCTGGTCAATAAGCGTCAACAGCTCGATGCAATTGAGAACATCGGATTGCTTAAGCAAGAGGCGCGTCTTCTCGTGGGCGGAGATTGTCCAGATGGCTTGGCTGCCGAGTTGAAAGAGCATGGTGCTTTCCTCTCTCCCACTCTGCTGATGTGTGAACAACCCGAAGCAGCGAAAGTGGTCCATGAAGTTGAAGTGTTTGGACCTTGCGTAACGCTTATGCCGTATGACTCTGTCGATCAGGTTTTTGCATTGGCAGCCAAGAGCGGCGGTGCTCTAGCGATCAGTCTGTTTTCCGATGACATGAATGTTAGGATGCAAGCAATCCAGAAGCTCGGCCCTTTTCACGGTCGACTTTTAGTGGTCGATTCGGAAGTCGGACGGAAGCATACTGGTCATTCGATAGTCATGCCACAATGTGTCCATGGCGGACCGGGACGTGCCGGTGGTGGCGAGGAATTGGGCGGTCTTCGTGGCCTACGTTTCCATATGCAAAGAAGCGCGCTGCAAAGCTCATCATCCTTGCATGAAAGCTTGATCGCATCATCCGCGCAAGCGAGTTTGTGACAGCCGACTTAGGCAAACAGCGCGCCGAGGCGATGGAGCTGCCCCGCTTCGCTCATCTGCCCGGCGTGAGTTTAGGGCATGATGAGCGGGCCCTCGACCGCGTAAAGCGACTGTTGCTTGAGAAGACGGAAAGCGCGTCAGCACCACAGAACATTCCCTGGCTTTATGGCCTGCGGCTGTTCAACGAAGGTTTTTTTTGGGAAGCACATGAAATCTGGGAAGAGGTCTGGCTCTTAGCACGACCCAAAAGCCGCGAAGAACATTTGCTGCGCAGCGTGATCCATTTGACCAATGGCGCCCTGAAGGGGAGCATGGGGCGGGATAAGGCAAAGAAGCGTCTCGCCGCTCTAGCGATAGAGCAGTGTGATGCTGCCTACCTGCAATGGAATGCGTCCGTGATGGGACTCGACCAAGATGACATCTTGGCTGCCGCAGAAGATCTCCGAGCCGGGAATCGGAAGATCAGACTGAGCCTGAACATGCAAAATAATTCCAACTCCGGTCATACGCAATCTAACAATCTGAAAAATAGACCCTAATTATTTCTATTTCCGCACTCAAATGCTTGACATCTCGCAAAATAGTGCATTATAATGCACATCAGTATCAAGGTAGAGGTCAAAAGCAGTGGCAAAGAGAATAGAATTTCAAACGAAGCCGGAAAACTACCGTCACTGGCGCGTGGAGTATGATGGAGACACTGCGACCGTCTTCATGGATGTCGATGAGACCGCTGGCCTGTTCGACGGCTATGAGCTGAAGCTCAACTCTTATGATCTCGGCGTTGATATCGAGCTTGCTGACATCGTCCAAAGAATGCGGTTTGAGCATCCCGAGGTGAGCGCAATCGTATTGCGTTCGGCTAAGGAGAACGTCTTTTGCGCAGGGGCCAACATTCGCATGCTTGGCGGCGCCCAGCACGCACACAAGGTGAATTTCTGTAAATTCACAAACGAGACGCGCAACACACTCGAAGCAGCGTATGAAGACTCAGGGCAGCAGTATATTTGTGCAGTGCAAGGCGCATGCGCGGGTGGTGGCTATGAGCTCGCGCTAGCCTGCAATTATATCATACTGACCGATGATGGCTCATCCGCTGTCTCGCTTCCGGAAGTTCCATTGCTTGCGGTTCTGCCAGGCACTGGCGGATTGACCCGCGTTACAGATAAGCGGAAGATCCGTCGCGATCTGGCAGATGTCTTCTGTTCCACCGAAGAGGGCGTGAAAGGTCGCCGCGCGCTCGATTGGGGTTTGGTCGACGAAGTTGTGCCTAACTCGCAATTCGACGAAGCTGTCGCGACGCGTGTGAAAGAAATCGCATCTCGATCCAGTGCGAAGGGCGAAGCAAAAGGCATAGAATTACCTGCTATTCCACGTGAGATAGCAGGAGACGGCTCTGTCTCCTATTCAGCGGTGGAAGTCGAGACGGATCGAGAAAAGGGTATTGTAACGATCAACATTGCCGGTCCTGATGAAGATGTTCCGGAAAGCGTTGAGAAGCTGCACGAATTGGGTGCCCAAGGGTATGCACTGCGTCTTGCGCGCGAACTCGATGACGCTATCCTTCACCTCCGCCTCAATGAGCCAAAGCTCGGCGTAATTGTATTCAAGAGCCAGGGCGATCTTGCCAGCGTAGTTGCCCATGAAAAATTCCTTCTGAGCCATGCCAGCGAGGACTGGCTGGCCAAGGAAATTCTTCTATTCTGGAAGCGCGTGCTTAAGCGCGTCGACCTCACTTCGCGTTCGATGGTGGCGCTGGTTGAGAATGGCTCTTGTTTCGGTGGCTTCCTCGCCGAGCTGCTGTTTGCTTGTGACAGAAGCTATATGATGGAAGGCGAGTTCGAAGGCGACAATCGTTCGATCGCCAGATTGACCCTAAGCGAGGCGAATTTCGGATCGTATCCGATGTCCAATGGGCTGACACGGCTTGAGACGCGTTTCCTCGGTCTGCCGAACCAACTTACCAATGCAGAAGGGAAGATTGGTGAAGAGCTGGATGCTGATGCTGCCAGCGAAGGCGGGCTTGTGACCTTTGCATACGACGAACTTGATTGGGAGGATGAGGTGCGGATCTTCCTTGAAGAGCGCGCCAGCTTCTCCCCTGATGCAATGACGGGGATGGAGGCGAACCTGCGTTTCGCAGGCCCCGAGACAATGGAGACACGTATCTTCGGCCGCCTGACCGCTTGGCAAAACTGGATATTTATTCGCCCCAACGCTGTCGGTGAGAACGGTGCATTGCAGCGTTATGGAACCGGCAAGCGCGGCGATTATGACATGGGCCGGGTATGATTTCTGGCGCCGAAATGGCTTTTCGGGAGCTGGTAGGATCAGCGCGCAGGCCGAAATTCTTAGGAGAAGTGAAATGAATGCGATGGGCAGCGTATGCTACGATACAATAATTCCCAACAATGTGGATCTCTCGTCGGATCGCCGGGTCTTGAAGGCTCTTGAGAAGTGGCATCCGAAATATATCGATTGGTGGCAGGGGCTTATCCCACAAAAATTTCAGAACAGCATGACCTATTTGCGAACAGCAGTCAGTGTTGATCCGAAGGGTTGGGCAAAATTCGGGTATGTACACATGCCAGAATACCGCTGGGGCATTCTGCTCTCGCCAGAAGTTGAGGGCCGTACCATTCCATGCGGTGAACACTACGGCAAGCCGGTTTGGCAGGAAGTGCCGGGTGAATATCGCAACATGCTCAAGCGGCTAATTGTGATCCAAGGCGATACGGAACCAGCTTCAGTCGAGCAACAGCGCTTTCTCGCGCACACTGCACCTTCCCTTTACGATATGCGCAATCTGTTCCAGGTCAATGTGGAAGAGGGTCGCCACTTGTGGGCGATGGTCTATCTTCTGCAAAAGTATTTTGGTGCGGATGGTCGTGAAGAAGCAGATGATCTGCTGCGTCGTTCTTCAGGCTCTGACGAAGCGCCTCGTATGCTTGGCGCGTTCAATGAAGAGACGCCGGACTGGCTGTCATTTTTCATGTTCACCTACTTCACTGACCGTGATGGCAAGATGCAGCTTGAGTCGCTGGCGCAATCCGGGTTTGACCCGCTCAGCCGGACTTGCCGCTTCATGCTTACAGAAGAGGCGCATCATATGTTCGTCGGTGAGACTGGCGTAGGCCGTACAATTGAGCGCACCTGTCAGGTGATGAGGGAGAATGGTATTGATGACCCGACTGATGTGAGCAAAGTGCGCGCACTTGGGGTGATCGATCTGCCGACCATCCAGAAGAAGATGAATTTGCACTATTCGTTGTCACTTGACCTGTTCGGGCAGGAAGTTTCGACAAACGCTGCGAACGCATTCAATGCTGGCATCAAAGGTCGCTACATGGAGCATAAGATCAACGACGATCATCAGCTCAACTCCGACACTTACACTGTTTGGGATTTAGAAGATGGGCGGACTGTCCAAAAACAGGTTCCTGCTCTCACCGCAATTAACATGCGCCTGCGTGACGATTACAAGAAAGACGCGATGGGCGGCGTGTCTCGCTGGAACAAGATCATCGAGAAGGCCGGCTTCGATTTTGAACTGACCCTCCCGCACGAAGCATTTAATCGTCAGATTGGGGTGTTCTCAAACCACAAGTTCGACCCGGCAGGCAACACGATCTCCGACGGGGAATTTGCCGCTTCTGCGGATGCGTGGCTGCCAAGCGCTTCTGATGGTGACTACATCCAGTCGCTGATGGTGCCGTGTGGAGAACCGGGAGAGTATGCGAACTGGATTGCGCCGCCCAAAGTTGGCATCGACGGTAAGCCGGGTGAATTTGAATATGTCAAAATTCATCACGCTTAAGTTTCCATCCAAAACCGCCCGTCCATTCCAGCAGGCGGCTTGGGGCTAAGGAGTGACGCGGTGAGCACAGCCGTTAAACAGCACCTGATTGATCCGGAAATCTGTATTCGTTGCTACAGCTGCGAGGCTGCTTGCCCTATTGATGCGATTGAGCACGGGGATGAGAATGTCGTTGTTGATCCCGACATCTGCAACTTCTGCATGGCATGTATACCTGTATGCCCGACGGGTTCTATCGATGAGTGGCGCGTCGTAACCGAGCATTATTCATTAGAACAGCAGCATTCGTGGGAAGAGCTGCCTCAGCAGCAGGAGTTTCCGCAGAAGGAAGACATCGCATCGTCAATCGAAGCCTTCGATGATAGCATTGAAGCGCTACTTGCAGAAGCGCATTCGGGAACTGGAGGCAAGCCCAAAGCGCCGAAGTCGAGTTCCAAACCTACCGTCAATCTTTATACGCTCGGAAAGCCTGTTGAAGCTGTCGTAAAAGGCAATTATCGACTGACTGAAGACGATACTGGGACTGATGTCCGCCACATCATCTTAAGTTTTGAAGATAAGCCTTTCCCATATCTCGAGGGGCAAAGCATCGGAATTATCGCGCCCGGCACCGCGGAGAATGGTGAGCCCCATTTGCCGCGGCTCTATTCTGTCTCAAGCCCACGCGACGGGGAACGACAAAACTACAACAACCTTTCGCTGACTGTGAAGCGCGAGGAAAAGGGCGTGTGCTCAAATTATGTGTGCGATTTGGAACCTGGCGACAAAGTCAATGTCACCGGCCCCTTTGGGGCAACGTTCCTATTGCCGAACGACGAGCACGCGAAGCTGTTGATGATCTGTACAGGTACGGGCTCCGCTCCATTTCGTGCTTTTACTATGCGTCGGCAGAGACTTAATGCGTCGCGTGAAGGCAATATGACGCTGTTCTTTGGAGCGCGATCTCCGAGCTCGTTGCCTTATTTCGGGCCTCTAAGCAAAATCCCCGACCACATCCTACGGTGCCACATGGCGTTCAGCCGCGCCTCCAACATGCCTAAGGCCTACGTACAAGATCACCTTTTGGCAGAAGGCGAACGCGTTTCCGAGCTCCTCCGTGACGAAGACACATACATCTATATTTGCGGGCTGCGTGCGATGGAGGAAGGAGTAGAAGCGGCGCTTGACCAGATAGCAGAGTCAGCTGGAATGGAGTGGAGCACGGTGAAGGCCAAGATGCGTGAAGAAGGTCGTTATCACGTAGAAACTTACTGATTGAATTATGTAAGACGTGCCCCGCTGCGAAACTTGAGCGTATCTCTGGGCTCTGCGTGATTGGAATTATATTGCACATTGCATCGTGCACCGATAATGCACTGCCCATGAATCCGATAGAGGGATGTAATGGCTGAAAACTCGCGCTTGAGCGATAGGCTGATCGGTGAGGCGATTGAGCCGATTGATTCGGATGCCTTTGTATCTAAGGTCGGCGATAGGGTGCGCAAAGCTAGGGAGCGAAAGGCAATCTCCCGCCGGGCATTATCTGAGAAATCTAAAGTCTCGCAAAGATATTTGGCTCAGCTCGAAGGTGGTGGCGGTAATATCTCTATCGCTTTGCTTAAGCGTGTTGCCGATGCGCTGGACCACCGGATCGAATGGCTGGTAGGTGAGGATGACCCATGGTCTTCTGACGCGGTGATGGTTGCAAATCTTTATCGAGCTGCATCCGAATCCCAACGGGATGAAGTCCTTAGAGCCCTTAGCCCAAGTAATTCGGAAGAGCTTCGAGGCAAGCGAGTTTGTCTGGTTGGGCTTCGCGGTGCGGGCAAGTCCACTTTGGGTAAACTGTTGGCTGAGCGCATGAATCTGGAATTTGTGGAACTCAATCGCGACATTGAAGATCAGTCTGGCATGCCGCTTAGTGAGATCATGGCGTTCTACGGTCAGGAGGGCTACCGAAAGCTTGAGCGCCAAGCTCTCGAGCGCGTGGTTGCGAAGCCCGAGGCCGTGATAGTAGCCGTCGCTGGAGGGGTGGTCTCTGAACCAGAGACATTCAACTTTCTTCTGCGCAACTTCCACGTGGTGTGGCTTAAGGCAGAGCCTGAGGAGCACATGAACCGTGTTCTGTCTCAAGGGGATCATCGCCCCATGACAGGGAACCCCAAGGCGATGGAGGAACTGAATTCGATCCTCACAAGTCGTGAGACCCTATATGCGCGGGCAGAGTTCATCCTCAACACCACTGATCGATCGCCCGACCAAAGCGTTGTCGAGCTTGAGGCAATGGTTTCTCCGATCCTTGCTGATTGACAGATTTCAGAACTCAAATTGTTCCATAGCACGGCGGGCACCCAAACCCGAGTGCAGCCTCCTTTTTGCGATTGTGAGAGACGAATTCGCTTGCTGATAACGCATGTATTCCTTGCCAAACCACTATAAGCACTATATTGCATAATACCTGTATTATAATGCAGAAGAGCGCATTGATACGCTGGTCTGGATTGAGCGAATATGAAGTGGGGATGGGAAGATGAAACGAGTTCTTGGTATTGTAGCTTCCTGCCTACTTGTTGCATGCACAGCTGAAGGGTCGGCCATCAACGATAATGCGGACACGGCAGCTCAGATAAATGCCGCTGATGAAAATACCGAGCTCGTCAAAGCCCTTTATGACGCCTTTGCCAACAATGATGGTGAAACCATCAGCGGGTTGGTTACCGACGATGTCGTTTGGATTGAAGCACCCAATACGCCCTATGCTGATAACAGCCCCTATGTCGGGAAAGATGCAGTTTTTGGCGACTTGTTCGTCAAACTAGGTACAGAATGGACCGGCTACACGGTCACCCCAGAGAATTTTGTGGCTCAAGGTGATACTGTAGTAACGTTCGGAAAATATAGCGGAAAATTCAATGCTACCGGGCGGGAGCTTTCTACTCAGTTCGTTCATGTGTGGACGATCCGCGACAACAAGATTGCGCAATTCCAGCAATATACTGACACTGCACATTTTACTTCGATCACGCAAAGCGAATAGGCGATAATTGCGGACTAGCTGTGGAATTTTGGCTTCATGGCTTCGACCAAGCAGCAACGACAATTGAGCTTTCATTTTTGGCGCGAGCAGTATTTCCTGCAATTGGAATTCTGTACCTTGATCAGCAAAGCGACTGACTTGAGACGGTGGAAATTTGAAGGTACACAGCGACATGAGTTATGAGACTGTCGATTACAGCGTAGAAGATGGTGTAGCGCGAGTTGCACTCAATCGTCCTAACCGCCTGAACAGTTTTACGGTCGATATGCACGAGGAACTGGCAGATTGTCTCGACGCCATCGAAGCCACTATTGATACGCGAGCAATTCTCTTGACTGGCAATGGAAGAGGATTTTGTGCTGGCCAGGATTTGGCTGAGCGCAAGGTAAAACCCGGTAGTGCTCCCGTCGATTTAGCGGTGGCCTACGATAAGTATTGGGCCCCTCTGATCAAGCGCCTCGCTATGAGAGATAAACCAGTAGTATGCGCAGTAAATGGAATCGCAGCGGGAGCCGGGGCCAATGTCGCCCTTGCCTGCGACATCGTGATTGCTGCCCGATCGGCAACCTTCATTCAATCTTTTGCGAACGTCGGGCTGATGCCTGACTCAGGAGGAACATGGGTGTTGCCTCGTAAGATTGGTCAAGCGAGAGCATTGGGGCTTGCCTTGACTGCAGATCGATTGTCCGCGGAGAAAGCGGAGCAATGGGGGCTGATTTGGCAATGTGTAGATGACGCTGAGTTGGAAGCTGAATCTATGCGGATTGCGATAAAACTCGCAAAAGGGCCAACCCGCGGCTTCGCTGCAGCCAAGCAGGCCATTCGTGGCTCTGGTCAACACTCTTTGAGTGATGCTCTAGCAATCGAAAGAGAATTGATCCGAGAGCTGGGATTTAGCGCTGATTATCAAGAGGGCGTCGCATCATTCTTGGAGAAACGTTCCCCCCAATTTTCTGGACACTAACTCCGGCCGCGGAAACAGATTGCTGTAAGCGTATCAGAGATTCTCTGCTTATTGACGAAGTATGTTCTTCCAACCGAAATGGCTCTTGCTTCATCAAGTCTTCGTGTCGCCTATTGCTGCAATTGTTCGATCAACTACCTCACAGCTGCGTGACCACACGCTTTGTTTCCAATCGTCTGCTTCCGGATAAAACGCATCTCTGATGTCGCTCTTGATACTCTTTCCCATTTCGCTTCCAACAGCTCCATTGATATAGAGCCAGTTGTCAGCCCGCAGAGCAGTCAGAACCGTGCTAATGTCGCGTGTACCGAATTCTACAGCGATGAACGCGACTTTTGCATCAGGCAACGCTTCGACAATTCCCAGTGCGTTGACCCCATCGAGAGGCGCTGACGTCGAGGTGCCGGTATTGGGATCGGTGACTTCTGCGCCATACCACTGCACGGCGAGGGCTTTCTGCTCGGCTGTTCCGACAGTAATCAGCTCGCCATAACCATACGGCCCGAGCCCCGTGTGGAAGTCGATAACCCCAAGAACTTCAACCCCGCTGAGGTAATCCGAGACAATTGATCGAAGGGACTTGTCAGACTAACGTGGTCTTTGCCGAAGGGAGCGGCTAGCCGCGTTTTATGAGCCGTAAGTCTAAAGCCAAACCAGACAGTCCGTTCAAGCGCTTCAACTCATCACCGGAGGTCATTCGGCTTGTGGTGATGATGTACGTTCGCTTTCCGCTGAGCTTGAGGAATGTCGAGGACTTGCTGTTCGAACGCGGGATCGACGTTTGCCACGAGACAGTACGGTTCTGGTGGAACCGGTTCGGGCCGATGTTTGCAGCTGATATCAAGCGCCAGCGTATCAACAGAATGCGCGGCTTTCGCCATTGGCGCTGGCACCTTGATGAGATGTTCGTAAAGATCAACGGAGAGACCCACTATCTGTGGCGCGCTGTCGATCAAGAAGGCGAAGTGCTTGAGAGCTACGTCACGAAGAAGCGGGACAAGAAGGCTGCGCTCAAGTTCATGAAGAAGGCGCTGAGGCGGCACGGATCACCAGAGGCTATCACAACAGATGGTCTCCCGTCCTACAAAGCTGCCATGGATGAACTAGGAAATCGAGAGAAGCAGGAAATTGGCCGCTGGGCCAACAACAGAGCAGAGAACTCTCACTTACCCTTCCGACGACGAGAAAGGGTGATGCAGCGCTTCAGAAGAATGAAGTCACTTCAGAAGTTCGCCTCAGTCCACGCCAACGTTCACAACCATTTCAACACAGATAGACATCTTACCGATAGACAGACCTACAAGACCAACCGTTCAGCTGCCTTAGCTGAGTGGCAATCTCTCATGGCCTAAACCACGAAGCAGGTAGCGCCGGTTTTGCAAAGTGGAGACCAGTTCGCGTTAGACTGACAGCACCG
>FYBJ01001401.1_pt1 | contig 40923 bp, 40 predicted proteins | sample 1134611 | NCBI WGS metagenome assembly FYBJ01 (sample SAMEA104116008, study PRJEB20421) | marine metagenome | isolation source: marine
ACTCTCGCCGGGGTGTCAATCACAATATGACAGTTTAATGAATGATTACTTTAAGCTGAATAACGTGATAGAAATTGGTGGGCCGTCTGCGACTCGAACGCAGGACCATCGGATTAAAAGTCCGGTGCTCTACCAACTGAGCTAACGGCCCAAACCAAGCGCGACATAATACTTGATCTGAGGAAAATCGCAAGCCCTGGATCGGCATTTTTTCAATTTAATGACTTGAGGTGTTTTATGGCTGTTATTCCCAAACCCGATGCCAAACTGATGAACAATGCCTTGCATTACGCTGAGACGCTAAGGGACATTGATGACGATCATCATGGCTTGGCACATGTGCTGCTTTATCTGGCTGAGTATTCACGCCAACTGAAGTTGGTCGCGGATGCTGCTGAGCAATATATACGATTTGGTCAAGATGCTCAGTTACATACTAATCTGACCATCGCGCTTGAAAAACTGTCTACCTACGAATTGGAAGCCGAGACGATGGAGCCGCCAAGATTCGGACTAGATTAAATCTTGTAGGCCGTTGGATCAATAATACCTGCGTCTTTGAAACCCTGCTGTCGGAATCGGCAGGAATCACAACGGCCACAGGCTCGGCCAAGGGTATCTGCCTGATAACAGGAAATTGTCTGGCTGTAATCGACGCAGAGCTGCGTGCCTTGCTGAATAATTTCAGCCTTGCTGAGTCGCATCAGCGGTGCATGAATATGCAGATGGTGGCCTTCCACGCCGCGCTTGGTCGCCAGATTAGCCATTGTTTCAAAGGCTTTTATGTAATCGGGCCGGCAATCCGGATAACCAGAATAATCAACAGCATTAACGCCAACAAAAATGGCATCGGCTGCCAGCACTTCTGCCCAACCTAATGCAATTGACAGGAACACGGTATTACGCGCCGGCACGTAGGTGACCGGAATACCCTCAGCATGTTGTTCCGGCACGTCGATATCGGCAGTGAGTGCAGAACCCCCAATACTGCGCAGATCAATCGCCACCACTTTATGCTCAACAGCGCCCATGTTATCGGCCAAGCGCTGCGCCGCTTGCAGCTCTGCAGAGTGACGCTGACCATAATCAAAACTTAATGTGTAGCAGTCAAAACCTTGTGATTGAGCGATTGCCAGTACGGTCGCTGAATCCAACCCTCCGGAAAGTAAAACCACGGCACGTTTTTCAACCATCAGCGACCCTGCGCATCTTGCCAGAGATATTTATGCAGTTGGATCTGCATCCGCACCGGCAGGTTGTCTTGGATGATCCATTCAGCCAGATCAGTTGGACTCAAATCACCGTGTACCGGCGAAAACAGAATTTCACAACGCTGGGGCAATTGGTATTCAGCCAGTTTAGCCACTGACCAGTCGTAATCATCACGGTTACAGATAACGAATTTCAACTGGTCTTTTCCGGTCAGCAAATCCAGATTGCTGTAGCGGTTTTTGCTTTCTTCGTTAGAGGCTGGCGTCTTTAAATCCATCACCCGCACCACCCGTGGATCAATATTGCTGATATCCATGGCACCGCTGGTTTCCAGTGAGACTTCGGCATTTAAATCACATAATGCTGTCAGCAATTCACGGCAACTGTTTTGTGCCAGTGGCTCACCACCGGTGACGGTCACATAACGCGGCTGATAAGCGGCAACTTCGGCGACGATATCGCTGATTTCACGTTTTTCGCCGCCATAAAAAGCATATTCGGTATCACAGTAACCACAGCGCAACGGACAACCCGTCAGCCGGACAAACACGGTCGGTAAACCAACCGTGCGGGTTTCACCTTGTAGTGAATAGAAGATTTCGGTAATACGACATTGCGCCATCGTGACAATTCAAGCGGCGGCAATTATTGTGCTTGCTGGATACGATCCAGACGCACTTTGGCAAGGCGAGCCGCCGAGCTGTCGGGATATTGCTCCAGCACTTGATTAAGTGTTGCCTGAGCTTTTTCAGCGTCACCGATTTCATATTCGCTGAAACCACGTTTCAGTAAAGCATCCGGTACTTTATTGCTGTCCGGATATTGGTCCAATACCACCTGAAAAGCGGTAATCGCCTCGGCAAAATTACGCACCACATAATTGGCTTCACCCTGCCAGTAATAAACATTCGGCAAATAGCTGCTCTGCGGATATTGTTGCGGGAAGCTGGCAAGCGCGACGATGGCTTCTTCATACTGACCGCTACGCAGCGTTTGCAGGGCTGCCTGATAGGCGGCTTCACCATTTTCTACTGAAACCGGACCATTACTGGCTGTGGTACTGCCGGTTGAGTCACTGTCAGAGGTTTCTGCCAATTCAGCACCAGCCGCTTGGCTGGCCAAATCGGCTGATTCAGAGGAAGGCGCCGGCGTGTTACTTGCCGCAGGGGGCTGGATAGCCAGCGCTTCCAGACGCTCATCCAAATCAATATATTGCTCACGCTGGCGTTCCTGCATTTTGTCCAGTTCGTGGCGTAATTCTTCGTTTGTGCCATTCAGGCGCTGCACTTCGCGCTGCAACCGATCAACTTCGGTGATCAGATTGCTTAAACCTTGTCCCTGGATAATTCTTTCCAGTCTGTCGACCCGTTGCGTTAATGCATCGGCTTCTTCAGCAAAGCTAACAGCGGGCGCCATAACGGCGCCCACCAATAAAGCCAGCACAAAATGTTTTTGGCTTTTTTTAACCATTTTTATCGACCTGTATAAACGATTTCTACCCGACGGTTTTGCGCCCATGCAGACTCGCTGCTGCCATCAACGGCAGGACGCTCTTCACCAAAGCTGGTGACACGGAACTGATCCGCACTGGCACCTTGCAGCATCAGTAACTGACGGATTGACAGGGCACGACGCTCACCCAGCGCCAGGTTATATTCCCGTGAACCACGCTCATCAGTATGACCTTCTAAACGTACTGAAAGATTCGGGTTTTTACCCAAATATTCAGCATGTGCATCCAGAATCGGCTGATCTTCGGCACGGACGCTGGCACTGTCATAATCGAAATAAATCACCCGGTTTGACAGCGGGCTGTTTGGGTCATTCAGTTCGTTGCCGGTGTAGTCATCTTCACCCACCACAACCCGAGCTTCGGCGCCCATATCATCACCATCAGCGTTTGAACCATTGACACCTGAGCTTTCTGCACCCAGATCTTCTACCAATACGTCATCACCAGCCAGTTCACCGTCTTTGGTGGTGTTACTGCTACAAGCGCCCAGCAATAAAGCGGCCAACAACAACGCGGATAACTTCAGACTTTTCATAAAAAAATACTCCTGGAAAAAATTATTGCTTCAGTGGTGACCAAGCGGGTTCACGCACCATTGTCCCGGACTCGCTCAAACGTTGATGGATCCGGCCATCAACAGAGACCGCAGCGAGTACGCCACGACCTTTTTGCTCGGTAGCATACAGGATCATACTGCCATTCGGCGCGAAACTCGGCGATTCATCACGGCCGGTTTCTGTTAATACCTGTACGCTGCCGCTGCGCAGATCCTGCACAGCGATATAAAACTTGCCACCTGATCCATGCACCATGGTCATCATCGTGCCGTCCGGCGAAATATCAGGCGAAGCATTGTAATTACCTTCAAAAGTTAGCCGTTCGGCACGGCCGCCATTGGCTGGGACTTTATAGACCTGCGGGTTACCCCCCCGATCCGAGGTAAAAATAATATTGCGGCCATCCGGTGTGAAAACGGGTTCGGTATCAATCGCCTGTGAATTATTGGTAATGCGCAGCAAATCGCCGCTGGCCATTTCCATCACATAGACTTCCGGATTACCATTCTTTGATAAGGTTAAAGCCAGCTTTTTGCCATCCGGTGACCAGACCGGCGCACTGTTGATACCATCAAAAGACGCCACCGATTTACGCTGACCAGTGCGCATTTGCTGAACAAAAATCTCAGTATTGCCATTTTCAAACGAGACATAGGTCAACTGATCGCCGTCCGGTGACCAGTTTGGCGACATGATTGGCTGCGTTGATTGCAGTACGGTACGCGGATTGGCCCCATCCGCATCCGATATTTGCAACGCATAACGTTTTTTACCATCACTGCTATTGGTTTGTGTGACAAATGCCAGCCGGGTCGAAAAGATACCTTTTTCACCCGTCAGCGTCTCATAAACGATATCGGCAATTTGGTGCGCCAGACCACGCATACCAGAAGCCGGTACGTTATAGCGTTTACCCACCAGTTGTTCGCCTTTAAAAACATCAAACAGCTGGAATTGCACCTGATAGTTTTCACCATCCTGGCTGCTCACCTTACCGATTAGCAGCCCTTCCGAGCGCAATAAACGCCAGTCTGTGAAATTAATATCTGACTGTTCATGGGGTTGAGAAATCAAATCCTGCTCATCAACCGGCGCAAACCGACCCGTGCTGGCCAAATCATTTTTAATGACTTCGGCAATATCTTCGGGCGGCGTTAAACCTTGCTCACCAAAAGGCACGATAGCAATCGGCAACGCCGCACCAGAACCACCGGTGATCTCAATTTTGAGCACCGCCTGAGCCTGTAACGGCATCAGAAAAATGGCCGTTAACAGCAATATTCGCATCAATTTAGGGGCCATATTAAATCCTCTTATTCGGGTTTAAATTCGAATTGAATACCTTCACGGATAATGCGCTCTGCCGCACCGGCATCTGACGGCATCGGCATCGGTGCCGCTTTATAAACCGCATTTTCTGCAGAACGATCAAACAAGGCATTGCCACTACTTTTAATCACTCTCACACTTTTTACATCACCACCCGGGATCAACTTTACTTCCAGTGTGACAACTAAACCGGCTTGAGCACTGCCGGGTTTTATCCAGTAACGTTTTACCCGCTGCTGGATTTGTTGTGCATAAACATTCAATACACCGGCGATCCGCGTTTGTTCACGTTGATCGGCTTCAGCATCCAATTGTCTTTGTAGCGCTTCTTCAGCCTGGCGGCGGGCTTCTGCCTCTGCTTCAGCTTTACGTTTAGCTTCTTCAGCCTTACGTTTGGCCTCTGCTTCAGCCTTACGCTTGGCTTCTTCTTCGGCCTTACGTTTGGCTTCAGCCTCCGCTTCAGCTTTTCGTTTGGCTTCTTCCTCGGCCTTGCGTTTCGCCTCAGCTTCAGCTTTGCGTTTGGCTTCCTCTTCTGCCTTACGTTTGGCTTCTTCCTCAGCTTTACGGCGTGCTTCTTCTTCGGCTTTGCGCTGTGCTTCTACTTCTGCTTTAAGTTTTTCTTCGGCAATGCGCGCCTGTTCTGCTGCCTCAAGACGTTTTTCTTCTTCTAAACGGGCTTGTTCGGCCGCTTCACGTTGTTTTTCAAGCTCAGCCAGACGTTGCTGTTCGGCCTCGGCTTCTTGCTGACGACGTTCAGCTTCCAGCTTTTCTTGTTGCTCAAGCTCCTGCATTTGCCGCTGTTTTTCAGCAATGGCTTGCTGCTGTTTTAACAACTCTTCTTCGAGTTTTTGTTGCCGTTCAGCTTCCCGCTCGCGTTCCGCCTGCTCCAGTTCTTGCAGCTTTTGCATTTCCTGCTGGATCTGCTGCTCATCTACCACCGCGGCCTGCACGATGTCCTTTTTATCGCCGGTGCCGAGTTTCACTGGTTTATTCGGCAGCTCAAAACTCCACAGCAGCAAAACCACCAGCACGATATGCAAAACCGTGGAGTAGCCACCCGCCAGAAAATTTTGCCAAATCGAGTTTTTCATCATTTTTTAAGAATCAGGCTGGTTTTCAGGTTGTTTGGTGATGAGGCCAACATTCGGCACACCGGCTTGTTGCAACAAAGCCATCAAACCAACAACTTGTCCATAATTAGCACTGGCATCACCTTTAACCATCACCGGCACCTGCGGATTACGGTTTAAAATAGCAACAACCCGTGCAGCCAGAACGGTTGCTTCAACCGGCTCATCCGGGTTTTCACCTACCGATGAATAATAGTTACCCTCAGCACTCACAGAAATAATCAGTGGCTCGGTATTTTCCGGCGCTTCCACAGGATTAGCGACTGCCTGCGGCAGATCGACATTAACCCCCTGCGTCAGCAGCGGCGCGGTGATCATAAAAATGATCAGCAATACCAGCATTACGTCGATATACGGCACGACGTTGATTTCAGCCATTGGCTTACGGCGTACCCGTACTTTTTTATAAACAGCCATACACTGCTCCGGGATTAGCTTTGTTGGCGTTGTAAAATCGAAGAAAATTCTTCGACAAAGGTATCGTAGCGATTAATCAACCGCTCGACTTCGTGGGAGTAGCGGTTATAGGCAATAACAGCCGGAATCGCCGCAAACAGGCCCATCGCCGTGGCGATCAGTGCTTCAGCAATACCCGGCGCCACCATGGCCAGTGTTGCCTGCTGCACTTCACCCAGTGCACGAAACGAGTTCATGATGCCCCAGACCGTGCCGAACAGACCAATATACGGACTAGTCGAACCGGCGGTCGCCAGAAATGGCAAGGACACTTCCAGTTGATCAATTTCGCGAGCCAGCGAAATACGCATCACCCGCTGGGTGCCATCCAGCACAAAATTGGAATCCGGTACGGTTTTTTTCAGGCGGATAAACTCTTTAAAACCAATTTCAAAGATCCCCTCCATGCCCCGGCTACCATGCGGCCGGGCGGTAATATCTTCGTAGAGTTTGTTCAGCTCATTACCAGACCAGAATTTATCCTCAAAATTGTCGGCATCCTTCAGAGCCTGCGCCAATTCGGCACGCTTTTTGAAAATCAGCGTCCACGAATACAGCGAAATCAGCAGCAATGACAACATCACCAGTTTGACCAGCAAACTGGCTTCTGAAATCAGTGCAAACAAGGACATATCAGCATTCACGTTGCATCTCCGTCAGGATAGAGTTAGGTATCGGACAAGGTTGAAAAGTCTCAGCATTGAGACAAGCGACTTTGACGGTCGCCTCACATAACGATGTCGCATTCCGCGACACCTGTTGTTCAAATTGCATACTGGCACCGCTGGTCTGAATCAACGCTGAACGTACCGTTAATTCATCATTGAAGCGCGCCGGCCGGCGAAAATTTAACTGCATGGAATGCACCGCAAACAAGACATTTTGTTCATCACGCAGCCGGTCTTGTTCAAAACCCAACTGCCGCAACCACTCAGTGCGGGCGCGCTCCATAAATTTCAAGTAGTTAGCGTGATACACCACACCACCACTATCGGTATCTTCATAATAGACACGTACTGGCCAGTCAAAATGCTGCATTAATCACCAATTAAATCCACATCCGGCTTCAGACCAAGGTGTAAAAATGCGCGTTTGGTGGCCACCCGGCCACGCTGCGTGCGCATAATAAAGCCTTCCTGAATCAGATACGGCTCCAGTACATCTTCAATGGTGCCGCGTTCTTCACCGATAGCGGCGGCGAGATTATCCAGCCCTACCGGGCCGCCAGCAAATTTTTCGATAATCGCCAGTAATAACTTGCGATCCAGCATATCGAAACCAAAGTCATCTACATCGAGCAAATCCAAGGCTTGGCGGGCAACTTCGGCACTGATTACCCCATCAAAACGTACCTCGGCATAATCACGCACCCTGCGCAATAAACGATTGGCAATGCGCGGTGTACCCCTTGAGCGACGGGCGATTTCACCGGCACCAGAGACATCCAGTGGCACCTGTAAAATGCGCGCACTGCGCTGCACGATGGTGCTCAAATCTTCAACGTTATAAAACTCCAGCCGCTGCACGATACCAAATCGATCACGCAGTGGCGAAGTCAGCGAACCGGCTCTGGTGGTGGCGCCAACCAGCGTAAACGGCTCTAAATCCAATTTAATAGATCGGGCCGCCGGACCTTCTCCTATCATGATATCGATTTGATAATCTTCCATGGCCGGATACAGCACTTCTTCAACCACTGGGCTCAGGCGATGGATTTCATCGACAAACAGCACATCGTTGGGTTCAAGATTGGTCAGCAGGGCGGCCAGATCGCCGGGGCGTTCCAATACCGGTCCGGAGGTTTGCCGTAAATTAACGCCCATTTCATTGGCAATGATATGTGCCAGCGTGGTTTTACCGAGGCCGGGCGGGCCGAAAATAAGCGTGTGATCCAGTGCTTCATTACGATTACGCGCCGCCGAGACAAACAAATCCATTTGCTCGCGCACCGCGGGCTGGCCAATATAATCGCTGAGCCGGACCGGCCGGATCGCCCGATCATGGCGTTCTTCATCGGGTGCGGCGGTGGGCGTAATGAAACGGTCTTCCATCATCAGCTTCTTTGTAGGGCCTGCCGGATAATTTGTTCTGTACTCATGCCATCGGCATTGATACTGCGAATCATTTTATCTGCCTCTGCTGCTTTATAACCCAGCGCCACCAGTGCTTCAGCAGCTTCGTTACGGGCGCCGCTGCTACTTGGCATGGCTTCAGTGACACTGCTGTCCAGCCCCATGGCGCTGCCAACTTCTTTCAGACGATCGCGCATTTCGATGATCAAACGTTCGGCGGTTTTTTTACCAACGCCCGGCAAACGTGTCAGGCTGGCGGCATCACCTTCCTGAACACTGCGGGCAAAGCTGTCGACATCACTGCCGGAAAGTATCGTCAGCGCCAGTTTAGCCCCGACACCATTGACTTTCAGCAGGCTGCGAAACAACAGACGCTCGCGAGCCGTGCCAAATCCATATAGCAATTGCGCATCCTCGCGAACAATTAAATGAGTATACAGACTGACCGGCTCATTCAATGCGGGCAGGTTCACAAAAGTCGACATTGGCGCCGACAATTCATAACCCACACCATGCACATCCAGTACCAGTTCCGGTGGTTGTTTTTCAATGACAATACCGCTTAAACGTCCGATCATCGGCTGTAACGCCCTCCCCGGCGTCGGCTGCTGCGCATGCCTTCAGGTAATTTGCTGGCCATACCTAAACTGGATTGATTGGCATGGGTGATGGCACAGGCCAGTGCATCGGCAGCATCTTCAACAGGCGGTTCAGCAAGTTGCAACATGACCGACATCATATACTGGACCTGATCTTTTTGGGCGTGGCCATTACCAACCACCGCTTTTTTAATTTGTGTTGCAGAGTATTCGTGAACAATGAGGTTTTGACTGACTGCGGCACAAATCGCCGCACCGCGGGCCTGGCCCAGTTTCAGGGCAGAGTCAGCATTTTTGTGCAAAAACACTTTTTCCACGGCCATGATCTCCGGCTGGTAGCGCTGAATCAGATCGGTCAGCCCGTCAAAAATTTGTTTTAAACGGTCAGCAAAGTCGCCATCACCAACCAGTAACCGGCCGTTGATAACGTGTTTTATCTGTTTGCCCTGCAATTCAATGATGCCAAAGCCGGTTTTTCGCGAGCCGGGGTCAACACCAAGAATGCGTGACATAACAGGCTCAGCTAAGCTGTGCCATCACCTCGTCTGAGAAATCGGCATTGGAATAGACCTGTTGTACGTCATCCAATTCTTCAAAGGCATCGATCATGGCGATCGCTTTTTGGGCATCTTCCAAATCCAGACTGACGGTATTATCGGGGTGCATGGTGACTTCAGCTGATTGCGCCTCAAAACCTGCGGCATCCAGTGCATCTTTAACGGCTGCATAATCATCCGGTGTGGTAAAGATATCCATGGAATCATCGTCATTGGTGACAATATCTTCAGCGCCGGCTTCCAGCGCCACTTCCATCACGGCATCTTCATCAAAACCCGGTGCCAGACTGATAATGCCTTTTTGGTTAAACATAAAGGCGACACAGCCATCGGTCCCCATATTGCCGCCACGTTTGCTGAACACATGCCGTACTTCGGCGACGGTGCGGTTACGGTTATCGGTCATGCAATCAACCATAATGGCAATGCCGTTTGGCCCGTAACCTTCATAACGCACTTCTTCGTAAGATGCGCCTTCAAGTTCACCGGCACCACGCTTGCTGGCCCGCTCAATGACGTCTTTGGTCATGTTGCTGCCCAGCGCTTTATCAATCGCTGCTCTTAAACGAGGATTGGTCGCCGGATCGCTGCCACCCATACGCGCCGCAACAGTAATTTCACGGATAAGGCGGGTAAACAATTTGCCGCGTTTGGCATCCTGCGCACCTTTACGATGCTGAATGTTTGCCCACTTACTATGACCTGCCATGCAAAAACCTCTGTGAATCTGTGTCGCTTAAACCAAGGTGTTCCAGTCGCGGTAGTATTCGCTGCGACCGTAAACCTGATCAAAATACATACTTTGTAATTGTTCGGTAATCGGCCCGCGACTGCCACTGCCAATCGGCCGGTTATCAAGTTCACGGATCGGTGTTACTTCGGCAGCCGTACCGGTGAAAAACGCTTCGTCGCAGATATAAACTTCATCACGGGTAATGCGCTTTTCAACCACTTTCAGACCGATGTCGTTGGCAAGTTTAATCACCGTATCGCGGGTAATGCCTTCCAGTGCCGAGGTCAGTTCCGGTGTATACAGCACACCATCACGCACCATAAAGAAGTTTTCGCCGCTGCCTTCGGTAACAAAACCCTGCGCATCCAGCAGCAATGCTTCGTCATATCCGTCATTAACGGCTTCCTGCAAAGCCATCATTGAGTTCATGTAGTTGCCGTTGGCTTTGGCTTTACACATGGTGATGTTGACGTGATGGCGGGTAAATGACGAGGTTTTGATACGAATACCGCGATTCATATTTTCTTCGCCCAAATACGAACCCCAGTGCCAGGCCGCGACCATGACATGAGTGTTGAGATTGTCGGCGCGAATACCCATACCTTCTGATCCGTAAAACACCATTGGCCGGATGTAGGCAGATTCCAATTTATTATCACGCACCACATCACGCTGCGCCTGATTCAGCGTGTCTTTATCAAATGGCATTTTCATACCGAGAATTTTGGCGCTGCGAAACAGCCGGTTGGTATGTTCCTGCAAACGGAAAATAGCGGTGCCGTTATCGGTTTTATAAGCACGAACGCCTTCAAAACAACCCATGCCGTAATGCAAGGTATGCGTTAACACATGAACTTTGGCCTCACGCCATGGCACGAATTCGCCATCTAACCAGATAACGCCATCCCGATCTGCCATTGTTACTGCTGCCATAATTGTTTCCGTTTTGTTTAGTTGAGACTGGTTTTAAGCCAGCCAGCGTTGCCAAATTTGTAAGACCTGTGGCCGGAAGTTTTCGACTCGGGCAACGGGTGCCAAAGTCGGCTGTTCCTGCAACACACAGCGATTTGCTTCACTGCGGTAAAACCGATAAGCATCGGCGAGCATGTTGCTCTCTTCAGCCAGCAATTTACCGGTCGCCGCCAGTGCGTCCAAAATCCTGATATTATCGGTGTAAACCATCAATTCAGGCAAGTCCGTCGCCCAGGCCAGCACCGCGTACTGCACCAAAAACTCAATATCGGTAATACCACCGGTGCCTTGTTTTAAATCAAACAGCGTTTCGGTGGATTTATCCAACTGCTGACGCATTTTCTGGCGCATATCCACCACCTCAACGGCCAGCGCTTTGCTGTCACGGGGTTTACCGAGTACTTCCTGGCGAATAGCCGCAAATTTTTCACAAAGTTGCTTATCACCCAGTACGCAGCGGGCGCGCACCAGCGCCTGATGTTCCCATGTCCAGGCCTCGTTATGCTGATATTCAGCAAAGCCACTGAGCGGTGTCACCAGCAAACCCGAGTTGCCGCTTGGCCGCAGCCGGGTGTCAACTTCATACAAAGTGCCGCCTGAGGTTACTGTCGACATGATATGGATCATGCGCTGCGCGAGGCGCGTATAAAACACCATCACATCAACAGGCTTATCACCATCGGTCATACCCTGCCGGTTGTCGTCAAAGATAAACACCAAATCCAGATCCGAACCGTAACCCAGCTCCAGACCGCCCAGTTTGCCGTAAGCCAGCACAGCAAAACCGCCATGACCGACATCATCAGCTTGCGCGTTGGGCGGATAACCATGGCGCTGCACCAGATATTGCCAGGCCAGGTTGAGTGCTTGTTCCAGCTGAATTTCGGCCAGCTCACTGAGTTGGTCACCAACCCGCATCAGGGGTAATACACCGGTGACATCAGCCGCGGCCACATGCAAGGTGGCGATTTGCCGGAATTCACGCAGCCGGTTCATTTGCTGTTCTAAATCGCCGTCCTCAACTGAGGCCAGATATTGCACCAGACGCCGGGTCTGCTCCTGACGATCGGGGACTTCATACAATGATCGTGGATCCAGCAACTCGTCCAGCAATAACGGATATCGTGCCAGCTGATGACTGATCAGCGGACTGGCTGCTGCCAGCTTAATCAACTGCGATAGGGCCAGCGGATTTTCCACCAGCAGCGCCATATAAGCCGAGCGACGCATGATCGCCTCCAGCAATGGCATCAGCCGCGCTAGACAGGCATCAGGGTTTTCGGTACCGGCGGCGGCCTGCACCAGCAAAGGCAATAACTTTTTCAGCCTGCCCCTGCCGGTATCGCTGAGATTTTTGCAGGCATGGCTTTGCAGTAATTTGTCGAGCGTTTCTAAACAGGCAGCACTGTCCTGATAACCACACGCTTGTAAATATTGTAATTTTTCGGCTTCACCAGCGGTCAGTAAAGCAATCGCGTCGGCCGGTTCATCATCCGCCTGCGGCGCCGTCAATAATTGTTCAAAATGTTCATGAACCTGTTGCCGGTGGTCTTTGAGCTCCGTTAAAAACGCCGGCCAATCGGCAAAATTCATCATGGTTGCCAGACGCTGCCGGCTGTCATCTTCCTTGGGCAATAAATGGGTTTGCTGATCTGCCCAGGCCTGGATGCGGTGCTCAGCACGGCGCAGAAAATCATAGGCAGCTTTCAGCGCCCGCACGGCATAAGCCGATAATAATTGTCGCTCAGCCAGCAGATCCAGAATGGTCAAAATCGGCCGCTGTTGCAGCGGCTTGTCGCGACCACCGTAAATCAGCTGGAATATCTGGCCGATAAACTCGATTTCACGAATACCACCGGCGCCGAGCTTGATGTTGTCTTCCATGCCTTTCAGGTGCAGCTGACTGGCAATCATCGCTTTCATTTCTCGCAGCGAATCAAACATGCCGTAATCGAGATAACGCCGGTACACAAATGGTCGCAGTAATTCACTGATGGCTTTGCGCTCAGCGCTGCTGCCGGTGACAGGCCGCGCTTTGATCATCGCGTAGCGTTCCCATTCGCGGCCCTGTGTCTGGTAATACTCTTCCATAGCATCAAAGCTAGCCACCAGTGCGCCACTGTCACCAAATGGCCGCAGCCGCATATCTACCCGAAACACAAAACCATCTACCGTGACGTTATCCAGTGCCTGAATCAACTTACGGCCGAGGCGGGTAAAAAACTCTTCATTGCTAAGGCTGCGCCGCCCGCCCTGGGTTTCACCATCTTCGTCATAACAAAAAATCAGATCAATATCAGATGATAAGTTGAGTTCACCGGCACCCAGTTTGCCCATGCCCAGCACCACCAGTTGCTGCGGCTGACCATCACTGTTTAAGGGTGATCCGTTGATATCGCTCTGCCATTGATTTAATACCGCCAGTGTTTCGCGAATACAGGTATCCGCCAGCGCCGACAAATCACCGGTGGTTTCTGCCAAATCGGCCCAGCCGGCCAAATCACGCCAGATGATTCGTACCATTTCCCGATGCCGGAACAAGCGCAGTTGTTGCTGCAGGCCGGCCTCATCAGTGACGCTGGTGAGCAGTGCCTGCAGTTTTTCAGGGTAATCTGCTGCATCATAAAGTCGTTCAATATCACCGCTGGCCAGTAATGCGTTTAATAGCTCCGGCTTGCGCTCACCTTGTTGCAATACATAGTCACTGCCAGCCAAAACGGTTTTGGCGCTGTCAGCCAGTGTTGGCTGCGCCTGTAAAATCGCCTGCCAGTTTTCTGAAAAAAGCCCGTCCTGCATCATGTCCTCATCAGCGCTATGGTTGCAGAAAAAATATCGGTTCCTGCGAAAGCTCCTAAACTACCAGAAGCCAATCTGTGCTGCGAAAAAATCAGGGATTTTCCAGTGTGAATGACTTGTCTGCTTATTCAGAAATTGCGTATGCTCACAATTAACCGGCAACGTTGCCGTGGCTTACTCTGGAGAGATCATGTCGGAAAATATTAATCTGCAATCACATTACACCCCGCAGTGTCTCTCAGACCGTATTGCCTATCGTGTGGTCAAGTTCATGCGGTTTTTTGCTGATGTGTTTTTCTCTGGCCGCTATGGCCATCGGGCAGTGGTACTGGAAACCGTGGCAGCAGTGCCTGGCATGGTGGGTGGTGCATTGCAACATCTACGTTCGCTGCGCCGAATGGAGCAGGATAATGGCTGGATTCGTACCCTGCTGGAAGAAGCCGAAAATGAGCGCATGCACTTACTGACATTTATCCATATCGCACAGCCCAGCTGGTTTGAGCGGATAATCATCATCATTGCGCAGGGCGTTTTTTATAATTTGTTTTTCGTGCTGTACCTGTGCTCATCGCGAGTAGCCCATCGTATTGTCGGTTATCTTGAAGAAGAAGCGGTTTACAGTTATACCGAATACTTAAATGGTGTCGATAACGGTACATATGAAAACATCCCGGCTCCGCAAATAGCGATTGATTACTGGCAGTTACCCGCGGATGCACGGCTACGTGATGTGATTCTGGTGGTGCGTGATGACGAGGCCGGCCACCGTGATGTTAATCACGATTTTGCCAATATCCTGCAAAATCAGTCACAATAATGTCCAGTTAACAACTACTCACAATTTGACGCTGTTAGACAAGGAAGCACAATGGCGACGTTACTTTTTCGATTAAATGATGTGCCGCAAGATGAGGCCGATGATGTCCGGCAATTACTAACCGATAAAGGTATCGATTTTTACGAAACCCATGCCGGCTTTTTCGGGCTGGGCGTGGCCGCTATCTGGCTTAACAACGACAGCCAACTGCCTTTAGCCCGCGCCATTATTGATGAATACCAGTCGCATCGCGCCATCATTCAGCGCCAGCATTACGACGCACTGCGCGCCAGTGGTGAACTGCCCGGCTTTGGTCAGATGATTTTGCAGCATCCCTTCAGGTTTGCCGGCATTGTCTTGTTGGTGATATTTGTCCTGCTGCTGACCTTGTTGCCGTTCTGGAATACCTTTTAAACCCTGCCAAAACGGTTTAACCGCAGCGCATTGCTGACGACAAACACACTCGATAAGGCCATGGCGCCGGCACCAAGAACCGGTGACAACAAGATCCCAAACGCCGGATACAACACCCCAGCCGCCACCGGAATAAGTGCCGCATTATAGGCAAACGCCCAAAACAGATTTTGTTTGATATTACGCATGGTCGCCCGGGCCAGACCAATGGCGTTGACCGCAGCTTTTAAATCCCCTTTCACCAACACCACATCGGCACTTTCAATCGCAATATCGGTGCCGTTACCCATGGCAATACCGATATCAGCCTGCGCCAATGCCGGCGCATCATTAATACCATCGCCCAGATAAGCAACTTTGTGACCGGCCTCCTGTAAGCTCGCGATCTGAGCTTTTTTATCAGCCGGCATCACTTCGGCGTAGACCTTGTCGATTTTCAGTGTGTCAGCCACTGTCTGGGCGGTTTGTTGATGGTCACCGGTTAACATGGCGATTTGAAAACCCATCTGATGTAACTGCTCAATGGCTTGCTGGCTGGTTTTTTTAATCGGATCCGCCACCGCAATGAGTGCTGCTGCCTGTCCATCTACGGTGACAAATAATGGCGTTTTGGCGGCCTTTGCCAATTGCTGCGCTTCATCCGCGAACATCGAAATTTGCTGCTTTTCAAAGGCGCGGGCAGCGCCAATCCGCAGCTGTTTGTCAACAACCTCACCAATGATACCCTCACCCGTCATCGCTTGAAAATTACTCACCGATAACAGTTCAACCTGCTGCTCGCGGGCGTAACTGACAATCGCCTGCGCCAGCGGATGCTCGGAGTGGCTTTCCACAGAAGCAACCCAGCTCAGTAATTGCTGCGGATCGTAACCGTCAGCAACATTGATATCTGTTAGCGCAGGCTGACCTTCCGTCAATGTGCCGGTTTTATCCAGCACGATGGTGTCGATTTGCTGCAAATGTTGCAGTGCTTCGCTGTGGCGGAACAAAATGCCCAATTGCGCGGCACGGCCACTGGCCACCATAATCGATACTGGCGTTGCCAGCCCCATGGCACAGGGACAGGCTATAATCAAAACCGCTACAGCATTGACCAGTGCAAAACTTAACGCCGGCTGCGGGCCAAAAATCCACCAGATAGTCAGCGTTACCAATGCCAGTGCCATCACGGCCGGCACAAACCAGCCGGTGACTTTATCCACCAGCGCCTGTACCGGTAATTTACTGCCCTGCGCCGCTTCGACCATGGCGATAATTTGCGATAACAGGGTTTCCTGACCGGTGTGTATCACTTTAATGGTCAGCGAGCCGGATTGATTTAAAGTTGCGCCAATTACTGTGTCGCCAGTGGTTTTCTCAACCGCCAGTGGTTCGCCGGTGACCATCGACTCATCAACATAAGATTTGCCATCGGTTATTTCACCATCGAGCGGTACTTTTTCACCGGGCCGGACTAGCAAAATATCACCTGTATTAATGACATCCACCGGCACATCTTCTGGTTGATTATTCACCAGCCGCCGCGCCGTTTTGACCTGTAAATCCAGCAAATGACGGATCGCCTGACTGCTGCGGCCTTTGGCGCGCGCCTCCAGCAAACGACCGAGCAATATCAGCGTGACAATCACCGCTGCTGCCTCAAAATAAACATTAACGCTGCCGGCCGGCAATGCACCGGGGAAAAAAGTCGCGATTGTTGAATAACCCCAGGCAGCAAACGTGCCCAGTGCCACCAGCGCATTCATTTCTGGCGCGGCTCTGAATATGGCCGGCACACCAATCTTGAAAAAACGCCAGCCGGGGCCGAATAAGACGCCCGTGGTCAGCACAAATTGCAGCAGCCAATTACCCTGCTGTCCTATCTGCTCATTAACAAAGTGGTGCCAGGCTGGGATCAGGTGTCCGCCCATTTCAATCACCACCACTGGCAAAGTCAGCAGCAGCGCAATCAGCAGATCCCGTTTCAACACCGCATATTCATGGGCTTGCTGAATTTGTGGATCGACATCTGCCTGCAATAACTGATAACCGGCTTTTTCAACCGCGCTGGTGAGTGCTGGCAACAGCTCATCAGCCGGCTGCTGACTCTTTAGCCGCGCCGATTGACCGGCCAAGTTAACGCTGGCTTTTTCAATTCCCGGCACGCTGTTCAAAGCTTTTTCAACCTTGCTGACGCAAGATGCGCAGTGCATGCCGCTGATATTCACTGTGAAATCTTTTGTTGCCATTTTGCTGCCCTGAAAACGCTGGTTGTTTAGCTTAACATTGTCGCTCCCATCCTAGCCTTCCCCCAGAGGAGGGAAGGAACAAATTGGTTAATCTTCTCTTACTGGGGAAGGAACAAATTTGGTTGCTCTCTACCCATTAGAAGGATGGGCTTCATTTATTCCCTCTCCCCAACGAGAAAATACGTGTCATTTATTCCCTCTCCCCGGCGGGGAGAGGGCTAGGGTGAGGGGGGCAAATATTCCAAAATCCGCATCAATACCACATCGGTTTGTTGTAGCACTTCATTATTCCAAAACCGCAGTATGGTAAAACCGAGTGCTGTTAAATAATCCGTTCTTTGCTGATCATAAGCTAATTGCTGCTGATGCTGACCACCATCCAGCTCAATCACCAGCTTCGCTTCAAGGCAGACAAAATCAACGATATAAATACCGAAAACATGCTGTCGGCGAAATTTATAGTTGGCTAACTGACGGCGCCTGAGTTGTCGCCATAGATGCTTTTCGGCATCAGTGACGTTTTTTCTAAGCCTGCGGGCGCGTTGTTTTTGTACATCGTCCATGATGTTTTTCTCTGTTTTGGTTTGCCCCCATCCTAACCTTCCCCCTGAGGGGGAAGGAATAGTTACTTTAATGTTATTAAAGGTTATTTCCCTCTCCCCCGTGGGGAGAGGGTTAGGGTGAGGGGTTACAGGGCAAAAAAAAGCCCCGACACATACATGCCGGGGCTTTTTTGTTTGGCGAAACTTAAACGTTTTCGGTTTAAGTTTTTTACATCATGCCGCCCATGCCGCCCATATCTGGCATTGCCGGTGCTTCTTCTTTCGGCAATTCAGAGATCATGGCTTCGGTGGTCAGCATCAGACCCGCTACTGAACCGGCATTTTGCAATGCGGTACGGGTCACTTTGGTTGGGTCCAGAATACCCATTTCGATCATGTCGCCGTATTCACCGGTGGCAGCGTTATAACCGTAGTTACCTTTACCGCTGGCAACCTGATTCAAGACCACAGAGGCTTCATCACCGCTGTTGGTAACGATTTGACGCAGTGGCTCTTGCATCGCGCGGCGGGCAATACCGATACCGGCGTCTTGATCCAGGTTACCGCCTTTCAGCTCACCCAGACTCATTTCAGCACGCACCAGTGCCACACCACCACCAGCAACCACGCCTTCTTCAACGGCCGCTCGGGTTGCGTGCAGCGCGTCTTCAACGCGGGCTTTTTTCTCTTTCATTTCGATCTCAGAGCCAGCACCGACACGAATCACGGCAACACCGCCTGCCAGTTTGGCAACACGTTCTTGCAGTTTTTCTTTGTCGTAATCTGATGAAGATTCAGCGATTTGGGCACGGATTTGATCCACCCGGGCAGTGATTTCATCAGCACGGCCAGCACCATCAATAATGGTGGTATTTTCTTTGCTGACAGTGATTTTCTTGGCTTGCCCCAGATCGTCCAGGGTGACTTTCTCAAGGCTCAGACCAACTTCTTCAGAAATCACAGTACCGCCGGTCAAAACAGCGATATCTTCCAACATCGCTTTACGGCGATCACCAAAGCCAGGTGCTTTAACGGCGCAGACTTTAACAATACCGCGCATGTTGTTAACCACCAAAGTTGCCAGCGCTTCGCCTTCAACGTCTTCTGAAACGATCAGCAGCGGACGGCTGGATTTGGCAACGGCTTCCAGAACAGGCAGCAATTCACGGATGTTAGAGATTTTTTTGTCAAACAGCAGCACATAAGGATCTTCAAGATTCGCTGTCATGGTTTGCTGTTCGTTAACGAAGTATGGTGACTGGTAACCGCGGTCAAACTGCATACCTTCAACCACATCCAGCTCGTTTTCAAAACCACGGCCGTCTTCAACAGTGATAACACCCTCTTTGCCGACTTTTTTCATGGCTTCGGCAATGATGTCACCGACAGATTTATCAGAGTTGGCAGAAATGGTACCGACTTGCGCGATGGCTTTGTCATCATCACATGGTGAAGACATTTTTTTCAGTTCTTCAACCGCAGCTTGAACAGCGATATCAATACCGCGTTTTAGATCCATCGGATTCATACCGGCAGTCACTGATTTCATGCCTTCACGCAGAATGGCCTGGGCCAGAACTGTAGCGGTAGTAGTACCGTCACCAGCGGCATCAGAAGTGTGCGAAGCCACTTCTTTCACCATTTGTGCGCCCATGTTTTCGAATTTGTTTTCCAGTTCGATTTCTTTGGCAACCGAGACACCATCTTTGGTGATGGTCGGCGCGCCATAGCTTTTATCTAGAATAACGTTACGGCCTTTAGGACCCAGGGTCACTTTTACCGCGTTGGCCAGCGTGTTAACGCCTTTGACCATCAGCTGACGCGCATCGGCGCCGAATTTGACTTCTTTAGCAGCCATTTTTATTCCTCTTTAATGCTTTGATAAACGTTAAAAGTTTGCTCAGGAATCCACTTAAGCGTCGATCACCGCGACGATATCGTCTTCACGCATGACCAGCAGCTCTTCGCCTTCCACTTTGACTTCGGTGCCGGCATATTTGCCAAACAACACTTTGTCGCCGACTTTAACGGCCAGTGGGCGAACGTCGCCTGAATCGGTAATTTTGCCGTTGCCTGCAGCGATGATTTCGCCGCGTGACGGTTTTTCTGCCGCGTTGTCAGGAATGACAATGCCACCGGCAGTGGTGGTTTCTTCTTCCATGCGACGCACAATCACACGATCATGAAGGGGACGAAGGTTCATTAGTTTTATCCTCCAAAATAAATTAAAAATGACCAGGGTTAAATCCGGAACCCCATCAATGGGGCTGTTTGACCGGAATTCAAGAGCTAAGCTGAAAATTTTTTTACGCTTTAAGGCAAGTTACGCCGGTCATCATCGTCCACCACTTCACCTTCAATAATATCGGCTGATGATGAACGCTGGCGTTGCCGAAAACGGCCATGAAATACCATATTGCTGTTGGCAATGACCGGCGTTAACAGCGCCCGACGCAGTGGCGGCACCAGTAAGACAAAACCCAGTGCATCGGTAACAAACCCCGGGATCAGCAATAAAAAACCACTTATTAATAAAGCAGCACCTTCGAGCATTTCCATCGCCGGTGGCTGGCCCTGATGCATCGAGGCCTGCGCCCGGTGCAAGGTTTGCAGGCCCTGCAATTTCACCAGAAAAGCACCCAAAATGGCCGTTGCCAATACCAATAAAATAGTCCAGCCAGCACCAATCACCTCGCCGACTTCAATCAGCACAAACAGCTCTATCAGCGGCACCAGCAAAAACAATAAAAATAGCAGCCGAAACATAACAAATCCCGATTTCAAATCAGATTTACAACTTGGGGATGAATTATCAGATATCAAGCAGCCATGTTGTAGCCGCGCTTTTGTTGCATGTAAACAACAGAAATCACGATTTGTTGCTATGTCACACAACTGTCACACAAATTTCATCACGCTGAAACATTCGGCCCTTATCGTGTGCAGGTCTCGGAAATACAAGCCGAACGTGTTGAACCAACAAAGAGGACCGTCCCTTGAAATTAAAAACATCTGCATTATTAATCGCGGGCGCACTGATGGGTGCTGCCGTTCTGCCTGCACAGGCCAACAACGACGCCATGCTGGACCTGCTGAAGGTACTGCGTGATAAAGGTACTATCAGCGCTGAAGATTACAATCTGCTGAGCAATGCCGCGGCCGCTGATAAAGAAGCGTCTGAAGCACAAAAAGCAGAAATGAAAAAAGAAGTGGAAGAAGCCACTGCGAATATGCCGGTTATCGAAACGAACGGTAAATTGGTTGTTTCTGACCGTGAAGGTAACTGGTCATTCCAACCAATCGGTCGTGTCATGTGGGATGCAGTAGATGTAGATGGTGACGATGCCATTGCTACTGATAACGGCGATGTTAAAGGTACTGAGTTACGCCGAGCTCGCTTAGGTTTTGAAGGCGACATTTACGATTGGAGCTACAAATTTGAAGCCGACTTCGCCGGTGGTGATGCTTCAGTAAAAGATGCGTACATTGGTTACGGTAATTCACTTACTGATACCACTAAATACGGTATCAAATTGGGTCAGTCACATATCCCGTTCGGTTTGAACACTAAAATCAGCTCAAAATATATGACTTTCATGGATCGTCCATTCTTTGCTGACAGTTCGGTATCCCCAGCACGTGCCAGTGGTGTGGTTGCTTCGGTTAATGACAAAGATTACAAATGGGCTTTGTCTGCCGGTTTGCAAAATGGTGAGTTCGATTCTGATAACGGTGGTGACACCTACGAAATCAACGGCAGCACTTTTGCGGTTCGTGGTTCATTCCTGCCATTTTTCCAAGATGAGAAAAACCTGGTGCAATTGGGCGCAGCTTACCTGACACAAGGTGGTGGTGACGATTTCGGTTATAACCCGGATCTGGTTTCACATGAAGATACTTTCAAACCACTGGATTACGATATTGCTGCAGCTAATTTCGACGGTGCAGATGCTTATACTGTTGATGCGATGGCCGTATTTGGTTCATTCCACGCGATGGCAGAGTATCTGGATCACTCAGCTAAACAAGACATCGGTAGCGACATTGATACCACTGGTTTTGCCATTGAAGCTGGTTACTTCCTGACCGGTGAATCGCTCAAATGGTCTAAAGGTTACACCTCAGGTATTTCACCTAAATCTAAATGGGGTGCTTGGCAGGTCGCTGCTCGTTTTGAAACCATTGAAATTGAAAACGATGCTTTCATTAATGACAGCGAATATGACAAATACACCTTCGGTGTGAACTACTATCCAACTAAAAACACCCGTCTGATGGTCAACTACGATCACGTGACAGACCTCACAGTTGACGGTCCTAACGACGGTGTAGAACCTTCAGCACTGAAATTCCGCGCTCAAGCCTACTGGTAGGCCGAAAGCGGGTTATCCCTCTCTCCAACTTGCCCCGCCCGTTTTCGGGTGGGGCTTTTTTTTGCTTGAATTACTGGGATACAAATGACCAGAGAAGAGTTGTTACAATTCAAGTCATTGGAAGACATTCTGGCCACGGCGGCCCTGACACCGATTTTTCAGCCCATTGTGTCACTGAAAAATCATCAGATTTTTGGTTATGAAGCGCTGATCCGCGGCCCTTCTGACAGCCTGTTACATTCACCGATTAATTTGTTTGATGCGGCCAGTCGCCACGGCCGGCTGGCAGAGCTGGATTTAATGTGCCGGGAACTGGCGATCGCCCGTTTTGGCGAATTGGGCCTCAGCAGCAAATTATTTATCAACACGATTCCGGCTGCATTGTTACAGCCTGAATACCCGCATGGCCTGACCTTACAGTTTTTGCAAAAAGCCGGCCTATCAGCGGAAAACGTCATTATTGAACTGACCGAGCAGTATCCGATTGATGATTACGATTTGATGCGTGAAGCCACACAGCATTATCGGGAAATGGGCTTTTCGATTGCCATTGATGATCTCGGCGCCGGTTACTCCGGGCTACGCACCTGGTCAGAATTAAAGCCTGATTATGTGAAACTTGACCGGCATTTTATGCAGAACATTCACGAAGATCGGCAAAAACGTCAGTTTGTGCAATCCATCATTGATATCGCGCAGGGCATTAATTGTCAGATCATCGGTGAAGGCGTTGAGGTACGCGGCGAATATCTGGCCGCTCAGGCCATGGAGGTCAATTTTGCCCAAGGCTATTATTTTGCCCGGCCAAATATCCAGCCGCCCCGCGAGCTGGACAGCAGCTTATTTGCCCGTCGGCAAAGCCATAATCTGATTACCACCGGCAAACCCCGCGCCAGTACGCTGGTGAGCAGTTTGCTGACCAATCTGAATCCGGTGCGGGTTTACCATGATGTCAATCATGTCGGCGAACGGTTTCAAAATGCGGTCAAACTGGCTGCGTTGCCGGTGGTGCATGACGATAATAGTATTGCCGGCATGGTCTGGCGTGATGAATTTATGACCATGTACGCCAGCCGTTATGGCCGCGATTTACATGGCCGCAAACCGATCCATTTGTATATGGATCATGCGCCGATTGTCGGCGAAGTATCACTACCGCTGAAAAGCCTTAGTCAGTTGATCACCAGTCAGGATTCAGCGCAGCAACACAGCATGTTTATCATTACCGAACAGGGTTATTACCGGGGCGTCGGCAGTTTGATGGATTTGTTACGGCAAATCACCGATATGCAGCTGACCATTGCCCGCCATGCCAATCCGCTTAGTGGACTGCCCGGCAATGTACCGCTCAGTGAGCAATTAAGTGAAGCTATTATTCAGCAGCGTGATGTCACCGTTTGTTACTTTGATTTGGATAACTTCAAACCCTACAACGACACCTATGGCTATGGTAAAGGCGACAAAGTCATCAGTAAAACGGCGCGTCTGCTCAGTGAAATCATTAATCCGGAAATCGATTTTATCGGCCATGTCGGCGGTGACGATTTTATTATCGTCTTTGAGAGTCACGATTGGCAGCAGCGTTGCCAGCAGATCCTTGCAGCGTTTACCGCCCTATATCCGGAGCTGTATCAGCCTGAGCATATTCAGCAAGGCGGCATTCATGCACTCGACCGGCATGGTCAGCCACTGTTTTATCCATTGCTCAGCTTATCGATTGGTGCCGTGCGGCTGGTGGAATTTGACAAAATTCACGATGAAGCGGATCTGGCAGAACATGCCAGCAAAGCCAAATCCGCCGCGAAAAAACTGCCCGGCAATAGTTTGTATCAGTTAAAACCGCAGGATTGCCGTTGCTGCATGCCGCTTAAATTGCTGCAGCATTAGCGGCCGTTGACGACGCTTTTTCCGGTTAATTGACTGAGCACATACTCAACCCGCTGGCGGATTTTATCGCGGGTAATGCGAAACTCAGCGAGGATCTCGTCGTCACTGCCACGATATTTCGCCGGATCGGTCAGTGGCAAATGTAATCTTGCGGTATGCGGACTGACCACCGGACATTGTTCCTCGGCGTTATCACACAGGGTCACCAGCAAATCCGCCCACTCAAGCATTTCGCCATTTACGCGGATTGATTCCTGTTGTGAAATATCAATACCGGCTTCGGCCATCACCTGAATGGCCCGCGGGTTTTGGCCACGCGCTTCAATACCGGCAGAACGAACATCAATATGCTCCGCTCCCATTGACCGGGCCCAGCCTTCGGCCATTTGCGACCGGCAGGAATGGCCGGTGCATAAAAACATAACTCTGATCTTTTCCATTTTTTTGCCTTTTTTAACTGCCGGCAGGGTAACAGCTGTATATGACAAGCTGATGACCCGCCTCCTTGTTGTGATCTTTGGTTTTGCCACGCAATTCAGATTTGTCAGCCGGCACATTCTGTTAAAATGCCGCTTTGAAAATTACCCGGAAAGTCTCGTGAATAAATTCATTCTGCATTTATTATTGCTCGTCCTGCCGCTGCTGACAGCGGGCGTCAGTGTCGCACAAACCACCCGCTATGTCTCAGACGAACTGGAAATCACCATGCGTAGCGGCAAAGGTCTGGAATTTGGTATTCGCAAAATGCTGACCTCCGGTACCCGCCTGGATGTGCTGGAAAATGATGCCGACAGCGGTTATTCAAAAGTTCGCACCGCTGACGGTACCGAAGGCTGGGTGTTAACCCGTTATCTGAGCAATACCGGCAGTGCCCGCGACCGGCTGGCCGCCAGTGAACAAAAGCTGGCCAATCTGGAATTAGAAATCGCCGCTTATAAAGACGAAATCGACCAGTTAAGCTCGCAAAATTCCACTACCGATGATCAAAACCTGACGCTGAAAGAGACCTCACAACGGCTGCGTAAAGAATTGGATGATCTGCGCCGCACCGCCTCCAGCGCCGTGGCCATTGAAAATGAAAACCGTCAGCTCAAACAAAAACTGCAGGAAATGGACAGCCAAATCCAAACCATCCAGATCGAAAATAACAGTTTGCGTGATAACAGTGCCAAGAGCTGGTTTCTAGTTGGTGCTGGTGTGTTATTTGGTGGTTTGCTGCTTGGTTTGCTAATCCCCAAATTACGGCTGCGCCGCAAAGACAGCTGGGGCAGTTTTTAACTGACCATTATCCAGCGACGGGCGCGGAACTCTGACCGCGCCCAGCTCACTAATCTGTTTACCCCCGTCAAACACCTTAATTCAGAGCACATTGCGTTATGCAAGCTGAAAACAGCTACCACCTGAAAGGCATTCTGCGCCAGGCATTGCGCTTTAAAAAGCATTTGCTCAAAGCCAATCTAATCGCCGTTCTGGCCACCATCTGCGCCGTGCCGGTGCCGTTATTACTGCCATTGATGGTCGATGAGGTGCTGCTTAACCAGCCGGGCGTTTCGGTTAATTTTATCCAGCGTTTCACGCCGGAAAACTGGCATGGACCGGTGTTATTTATTGGTGCGGTATTGCTGCTGACGTTGATCCTGCGTATTGCGGCAGTATTGCTGAATGTCGCCCAGTCGCGATATTTCACACTGATCGCCAAACGCATTACGTTCCGTATCCGGCAAAAACTCATCAAACGTCTCGGCCGCATCGCCATCAGTGAATATGAAAGCCGCGGCAGTGGCAGTATCGCCTCGCATTTTGTCACCGATATTGAAGTCATTGATAACTTTATCGGCAGCACCGTCAGCCGCTTTCTGGTTGCTGTGCTGAGTATTTTTGGTACCGCACTTATTCTGCTGTTTTTACACTGGCAGCTAGCTTTACTCATTCTGTTTATGAATCCGCTGGTGATTTATTTCACCATGAAAGTTGGCAAACACGTCAAACACCTGAAAAAGCATGAAAACTCGGCCTTTGAAATTTTCCAGCAGAGTTTGACCGAGACCCTCGATGCCGTGGCGCAGGTAAGGGTGGCCAACCGCGAAAAACACTATCTGCAACGCGTCATTGATAATGCCCGCAGTGTGCGCAGCCATGCCGCCAACTATGCCTGGAAAAGCGATGCCGCCAACCGTTTTTCGTTTCTAATTTTCCTGTTTGGTTTTGATGTATTTCGCGCCGTCAGCATGCTGATGGTGGTGTTTTCGGATTTAACCATTGGCCAGATGTTTGCCGTGTTTGGCTACCTGTGGTTCATGATGAGCCCGGTGCAGGAGATCCTCAACATCCAGTATGCCTTTTACGCCGCAGAGGCAGCGGTCAGCCGATTGAATAACTTGTTTAATATGAAAGAAGAGCAGCGGTTTCCAGCGAGAATCAATCCGTTCACCGCCGGTAAAGCCAGCAGTATTCGCGTTGAAAACCTGCATTTCGCCTATCTGCCTAATGAAAAAATTCTTAATGGCGTGTCGCTGAATATCAAAGCCGGTGAAAAAATTGCCTTAGTCGGTGCCAGCGGTGCCGGTAAATCGACATTGGTGAATGTGCTGCTGGGCTTGTATCCAGCCGATCAGGGCATGGTCTATTTTGATGAGGTGCCGGTCAGCGAGATTGGCCTTGAAACTGTACGTGAGCATGTAGCGACGGTGTTGCAAAGCCCGGCGCTGTTTAATGATACGGTCCGGCAAAATATTACGCTGGGGCGCGATTATGATGATGCCGCCGTCTGGCAGGCCATTAAAACCGCGCAACTGGAATCGGTTATCCAGCAAATGCCAAAGCAGCTTGACACCATGGTCGGCCGAGATGGCGTCAAACTCTCCGGCGGCCAGCGCCAGCGGCTGGCGATTGCCCGCATGGCTTTGATTAATCCGTGTGTGGTGGTGTTGGATGAAGCGACTTCAGCTTTGGACAGTGATACTGAATTTAATCTGCACGAAGCATTGGCCGAGTATTTGAAAGACCGCACCACCATTATCATTGCCCACCGGCTCAGCGCGGTGCGGCAAGCGGATCGGATTATTGTTTTTGATGGCGGTGAAATTATTGCCGATGGTGATCATGACAGCCTGATCCATCAGGAACAGATTTATCAGAAGCTGTATGCAAGACAAGTTTGAAATAAACCACAGAGACACAGAGGGCACAGAGGTTTTATAGAAGCACTTTTTGCGGCTGTAATCTGATTGCTAAATTGGCAACATCTCGAATCAGTAAGATTTTTACAACTCAAACCGATAGCCCCATCCTAACCTCCCCCCGCAGGAAAAGGGATTAGCTAAGTTTGGCGTACTTCATTTTTCCAAAAAACTCTGTGCCCTCTGTGTCTCTGTGGTTATATATTTAACGACGTTTTAGCTGCTCAACATCCCGAACCGCACCTTTCGATGCCGAAGTCGTCAATGCAGCATAAGCCTGCAACGCCAGGCTGACTTTACGTTGCCGGCTAACCGGATGCCAGGCCATTTCACCACGTTTTTCCATTTCAATACGCCGCTCGGCCAGTACTTTGTCCGAAACATCGACCTGAATTTTACGGTTGGGAATATCGATAATGATGATATCGCCCTCTTCGACCAGACCGATATTACCGCCTTCAGCGGCTTCCGGTGACGCATGACCAATTGATAAACCAGAGGTCCCGCCCGAAAAACGCCCATCGGTCAGCAGCGCACAGGATTTACCAAGGCCTTTAGATTTCAGGTAACTGGTCGGATACAGCATTTCCTGCATACCGGGGCCGCCTTTGGGGCCTTCGTAACGGATCAGTACCACATCACCGGGAATCACCTGCTCAGTCAAAATCGCGGTGACTGCGGCATCCTGTGATTCAAAAATCCGCGCCGGGCCAGAGAATTGCAGAATCGACTCATCCACACCGGCGGTTTTGACAATACAGCCCTCTTCGGCAATATTGCCGTACAACACCGCCAGGCCGCCATCTTTGCTGTAGGCATGTTCAATATCGCGGATACAGCCATTTTCCCGATCCAGATCCAGTTCCGGCCAGCGGCAGTCCTGGCTGAATGCGGTTTGCGTCGGAATACCGGCCGGTCCCGCAAGATAAAGGTGATGCGCAGCTTTGTTTTTGCTGCGTTTAACATCCCATTGGGCCAGGCCGTCAGCCAGCGTTTTACTATGGACAGTCGGTACTTCAGTATTCAAAAGACCGCCTGCTGCCAGTTCACCAAGGATCGACACCACACCGCCGGCGCGATGCACATCTTCCATATGATACAGAGCCGTTGCCGGCGCGACTTTGCATAAGTTCGGTATATGCCGTGACATCCGATCAATATCGGCCATGGTGAAATCAACTTCAGCTTCATTCGCTGCCGCCAGTAAATGCAGTACGGTATTGGTGGAACCGCCCATAGCGATATCTAAGGCAATGGCATTTTCAAATGCCGCTTTGCTGGCGATCGCCCGCGGCAACACATCGGCTTCGTCATTTTCGTAATAACGTTTAGCCAAATCCACTACCCGGCGACCGGCTTCCAGAAACAGTTCACGGCGATCGGCATGAGTCGCCAGTAATGAGCCATTACCGGGCAATGACAGGCCCAGGGCTTCGGTCAGGCAGTTCATCGAGTTGGCGGTAAACATACCGGAGCAGCTACCGCAGGTCGGACAAGCGCTGCGCTCTACCTGCGCAACATCCTCATCGCTAATGCTGTCATCCGCTGCCTGCACCATGGCATCAACCAGATCCAGTTTGACGTCTTTACCGGCCAGTTTGGTTTTACCGGCCTCCATCGGACCGCCGGAAACAAATACCACCGGCACATTCAGCCGCAAAGCAGCCATCAGCATGCCCGGGGTGATTTTGTCGCAGTTGGAAATACACACCAGCGCATCGGCGCAATGGGCATTGACCATAAACTCCACTGAATCCGCGATAATTTCGCGCGATGGCAGACTGTAGAGCATGCCGCTGTGGCCCATGGCAATACCATCGTCAACGGCAATGGTATTAAACTCTTTGGCGACGCCGCCGGCCGCTTCGATTTCCCGCGCCACCAGCTGTCCCATATCTTTAAGATGCACATGGCCGGGTACAAATTGAGTGAAGGAGTTGGCAACGGCAATAATCGGTTTATTGAAATCGTCATCCTTCATTCCTGTCGCACGCCACAAGGCGCGCGCACCGGCCATATTGCGGCCGGCGGTGGATGTTTTTGAACGATATTCAGGCATTTTTCATCTCCGCTGTGTTTTGCGCGTGCAAAACGAATCGGTTTTGCACAAAATAGACCATTAATTTTACACGCAACTTGGCAAGCTTGCTGCGACTACGATACAAAGCACATATGGAACCGACCAAAAACACCGCTGCCGATCAGCATTTCACCACGACCACCAGCTGGTTTCGCGCCGCTGCGCCGTATATTCATGCCCATGGTGGTGCGACCTTTGTTATCGCTTTTGACGGTGAAACTATTGCTGATACGGGCTTTGATAACCTGATCCATGATCTGGCGATCCTTAATAGTCTGGAGATCCGCCTGGTACTGGTGTTTGGTGCCCGGCCACAAATTGAACAACGCTGTCATGCGCTGCATATTCCGGTGCATTACCACAATGGCCTGCGCATCACCGATGACGCCAGTATGGAGATTGCCCGCAGTGTGATCGGTGATTTGCGTATTGGCATTGAAGCCAAGTTGTCAGCGGGTATGCCGCAAACACCAATGGCCGATGCGCGGATCCGTTGTGTCAGCGGCAACTGGGTCACTGCCCGGCCGGCTGGCATTATTGATGGTGTTGATTTAGGCCATACCGGCGAAGTACGCCGGGTGGATAGTGTGGCCATCCACCAACAGCTGGAACAAGGCAATATGGTGCTGATTTCACCATTAGGCTATTCTTTGACCGGGGAAATTTTTAACCTGTCGGCAGATGCTATTGCCACCGCCGTGGCCGCTAGTTTGCATGCGGACAAGCTGATTTTTATTGGTCAGAGTAACGAAAAACTGCCACGGGAAATCACCGTTAGTCAGATTGGCGAATTTGACCATCCCCTGCTTGATGCCGCCAAAACCGCCTGTGAAGCGGGGGTTGATCGGGTGCATTTACTGGATCGGCATATGGATGGCGCGCTGTTGCAGGAATTATTCAGCCGTGACGGCGCCGGCACGCTGGTCAGTGCCACATCCTTTGAAACCACGCGTCAGGCCAGCATTGATGATGTCGGCGGTATTCTGGAGTTATTACAGCCACTGGAAGCCAGTGGCGCGCTGGTCAAACGTTCGCGGGAATTGCTGGAGCGGGAAATTGATCAGTTCACCGTGATGGAGCGCGACGGCAGCGTTATCGCTTGCGCAGCACTGTATCCCTATGCAGAAAACCAGATGGCCGAACTGGCTTGTTTGGCAGTATCTCAGAATTATCGCAATAAAGGCCGTGGCAAACAGTTGCTGACCTTTTTAGAGCAACGCGCCAGAAAGACCGGTTTAAATACGCTGTACGTGCTGACCACTCAAACGGCACACTGGTTTATTGAGCATGGTTTTCAGGTATCGAGCATTGCCGACTTACCGGTCGAAAAGCAGGAACTGTATAACTATCAGCGTAATTCCAGCGTCTTTAAAAAAACGCTTAGCTGAGCTTGTTACTGCCGCTGCGACGGCGATATTCGGGAAACAGAATCGGCGCAAATTCATGCAGGGCTTTTTCATAAACCCGGCGTTTGAAAAAGACGATTTCTTCAACCGGTTTCCAGTAATCCACCCAGCGCCAGTCATCAAATTCAGGTTTTTCGTGCAGATCCAATTTTACGTCAGCTTCGTTACCGATAAAACGCATCAAAAACCAGCGTTGTTTTTGGCCGATACATAGCGGTTTGTTGCCATAACGTAAATAGCGTTTGGGCAAGCGGTAGCGTAGCCAGCCGCGTGATTGGGCCAATAATTCGACATGCTCGGCGCGCAAGCCAACCTCTTCGGTCAGTTCGCGATAAGCGGCCTGCTCTGCGGTCTCATCCGGTTTGATGCCGCCCTGAGGAAATTGCCAGGAGTCATGTTGCGCGCGTTGCGCCCACAGCACCTGATTGTCATCATTACAGATGATGATCCCCACGTTGGCTCTGAAGCCATCTTTGTCTATCACGTTGGTATCTCTCGCGGGAAAGCTATCATTGCCGCCCGCAGTTTAATTTGTATTAAGGCTTAGATTAGTCAATGCCATCTGAGGTTGCAATGCATTTTGTCTTACAATAGTCGGGCTTTTTTCAAGGAAACAACGGCAGACAATGGCTTTAGCAATATTTGATTTGGACAATACCCTTCTGGGCGGCGACAGTGATTATCTTTGGGGCCGCTATCTGGCGGAAAATCACATTGTTGATCCGGAGGTCTATCACGACACCAACCTGGCGTTTTATCACGATTATCAGGCTGGCCAATTGGATATCAATGCCTTTCTGGAGTTTGTCTTTACGCCGCTCAAACAGCACCCAATGGCTGATTTGCTGAAATGGCGCGACGATTATTTACAGCAGAAAATTGCGCCCATCATGTTGCCTAAAGCTAAAGCTTTGATTGATAAGCATCGCCAGCAGGGCGACACACTGCTAATCATTACCGCCACCAACAGCTTCCTGACGGCCCCTATCGCTGAGCAGCTGGGGATCGAGTATTTGATCGCCACGGATCCAGAAATGGTCGATGGTCGGTTTACCGGCAAAGTAGCAGGCATCCCGTCATTCCAACATGGCAAAGTCAGTCGCCTGCAAAGCTGGTTAAGCGAGCATGGGCAAACACTGGCCGGCAGTATTTTTTACAGTGATTCACACAATGATTTGCCGCTGCTGGAAAAAGTCGACACGCCGGTGGCTGTCAATCCGGATGAAACGCTGCGACAAATCGCCGAGCAGCGCGGCTGGAAAATTCTCAGCTTGCGCTAATTCTTGCTACAATTTGCCGCTTTAAATCATTCAAATCAGGCCATCAATATGCAATGGGAAGTGGTTATCGGGCTGGAAATCCATGCTCAGCTTGCAACCAAATCAAAGATTTTTTCCGGCGCTGCCACCGCCTATGGCGCAGCCCCCAACTCGCAGGCTTGTGCGGTGGATTTGGGATTGCCCGGTGTGTTGCCGGTATTGAATAAAGAAGCTGTGCGCATGGCCATCAAATTTGGCCTCGCCGTTGATGCTGAAATCGCCGACCGCTCGGTTTTTGCCCGCAAAAATTATTTTTATCCGGATCTGCCCAAAGGCTATCAAATCAGCCAATACGAGCTGCCGATTGTCGGCAAAGGCCAGATCAGTATCGAACTGGAAGACGGCAGTGAAAAGATCATTGGTATTACCCGCGCCCATCTGGAAGAAGATGCCGGCAAATCATTGCATGAAGATTTTCACGGCCAGACCGGTATTGATTTGAACCGTGCCGGTACACCGCTGCTGGAAATCGTTTCTGAACCGGATATGCGCAGTGCCAAAGAAGCCGTGGCCTACATGAAAAAAATCCACTCGCTGGTGCGGTATCTGGAAATCTGCGATGGCAACATGCAGGAAGGTTCGTTCCGCTGTGATGCCAACGTGTCGGTGCGACCCAAGGGGCAGGAAAAATTCGGCACCCGGGCTGAGCTGAAAAACATCAACTCGTTCCGCAACGTTGAGCGCGCTATCAATATCGAAGTTGAGCGGCAGATTGAACTGATTGAAGATGGCGGCGAAGTCATTCAGGAAACCCGCCTGTATGACGCGGACAAGAACGAAACCCGCGCCATGCGCAGTAAAGAAGAAGCCAACGATTACCGCTATTTCCCGGATCCGGACTTATTACCGGTGGTTCTGGAAACTACATTACTGGAACAGGTCCGCGCCACTCTGCCGGAACTGCCCAACGAAAAACGCGACCGCTTTATCAACGAACTCGGCCTGTCGCTTTACGATGCCTCAGTACTGACCAGCAGCCGCGAACTGGCGGATTATTTTGAATCGGTGCTGGCCGAAACCGGTGGTAAAGCGCCGAAAATCTGCGCTAACTGGGTGACTGTGGAGCTTAACGGTGCGCTGAATAATGCCGGCCTGGAAATTGATGCGTCGCCGCTGTCTGCCAAACAACTGGCCAGCGTTATCAATCGTATTGAAGACAACACCATTTCCGGCAAAATCGCCAAGCAGATATTTGCGGCGCTCTGGAACGGTGAAGGCGCCGACGCTGATGCCATTATCGAAGCACAAGGTTTGAAACAGGTCACTGACACCGGTGCCATTGAGGCGATGATTGATGAAGTCATTGCCGCCAACCCCGATCAATTACAGCAATACCGTGAGGGTAAAGAGCAATTGTTTGGTTATTTTGTCGGTCAGGTGATGAAAGCCTCAAAAGGCAAAGCTAATCCGGGTCAGGTCAACGACATTCTCAAGCAAAAACTGGCTGGTTAAGCCCGCCAGGATAATCATTGCCGGCGACAACCGCTGTTGTTGCCGGCCCACTCAGAAAATCTGCCTAGCAGTTCACAAATTACAATAAGCGGTTCCCCATCCTTAAGTAACTGATGTAGTATCAGCTCAGCGTTTTATTTCGTTGTGATGACAGGGACTCGTTGCCCAAGAATTCAGGATGCCGGACTTAACCGATGAAGTTTGCTCAGGAACACCTGCCCGCCAAAACCGCCATTTCAAAACTGCCCGGCAAATCGCCACTGGCTGAAGCCAACTGGGTGCTGGTATTTGGCTCGGTAAGCCGCTTCAGTGAACGTAACTTTGCGTCGCAATTGCAAAAGCGTTATCCCAATGCCCAAATCGTTGGCTGTACCACTTCAGGTGAAATTACCGGCGACGGCGTATTTGATGATAGTGTACATATTACTGCCATGCTCTGGGAGCGCAGCCAGTTAAGGTTTATCGCCAAACCGGTGAACAGCATGGAGCAATCACATGCCCTTGGCGCGCAAATCGCTAATGAATTACTGGCGCCCGATTTAAAAGGCCTGTTTGTGCTCAGCGACGGTCTGAATGTCAACGGCTCGGAGCTGGTAGAGGGCCTGCAGGAAGTCTTACCCAACGTACCAATTACCGGTGGTCTCGCCGGTGACGCCGCGCAATTTACCAAAACCCTGCTGCTAAATAACGACAAAATTCAGGATCGTATGGTCATTGCTGTCGGTATTTACGGCAAAGATGCGATCGTTACCAGTGGTGCATTGGGTGGCTGGAAACCCTATGGTCCGCCGCGTCGCATTACCCGCGCCGTAAAGAATGTGGTCTATGAACTCGATAACAAACCAGCGTTGCCACTCTACAAAATGTATATCGGCTACTACGCCAATCAGCTGCCGGCATCGGGGCTGAATTTTCCGTTTGCCATCATGGATGACAAAAACGTTAATGTCATTCGCACCTTGTTAGCCATTAACGAAAAAGAAAACAGCCTGACCTTTGCCGGCAATATCGCCGAAGGCTCGACGGTACGCTTTCTTAAATCAGACCATGATCAACTGGTCATTGGTGCCAGCGAAGCTGCCCGGCAAATCCTGCAAAAGGACGTCAATATTAACGACAAAGCACTGGCGATTTGTGTCAGCTGTGTCGGTCGTAAACTGGTGATGGAAGATCAGGTCTCTGACGAGGTCTTTGCGGTACAACGCCTGCTGGGCATGCAAACCGGCATTACCGGTTTTTATTCCAACGGCGAAATCTGCTCAGGTGAAGACGATATTCACAGTCTGCTACATAACCAGACCATGACTATCGCTTATTTAAGCGAACACTAAGCGCCTTTAAACCAGCTCCCGCGCCGCTGCCAGCAAGGCCAGCCGGGCAATCACGCCATAAGCATAAAACCGGTTCGGCTCGGCATCAGGCTGATCCGCTTTATTAGGCTCAATACATGACTGGGCAAATGCCAGCGGCTGAAAGTGCATGCCCGGCGCATTGAGGTTTTCATCGGTACTACGGCTGGTATGAACCCGGTAAAAGCCACCGACCACAAAGTGATCCATCATATAAATCACCGGTTCGGCGACCGCCTGCTCTACACCTAGAGTTTCAAAGGTATAAACCCCTTCCTGAATCAGCACATTATCGACCACCAGTCCTTCTTTGGCTGACGACATCTTATTACGTTGTTTGCGATTCAGATTGACGATTTCATCGACTGATTTCACCGTCATAATGCCCATGCCATAAGTACCGGAATCAGCTTTCACCACCGCAAACGGCTGGCGATCGATACCGTACTGGTCGTATTTTTTCTGCACCGCATTGAGCATAGTTTCGACATTGCGGGCCAGACACTCGGTACCGCTACGCGCCATAAAATCCACTTCACCGCATTGTAAAGTCAGTGGTGAAACCAGCCACGGATCAATATCCAGTTTTTCAGCAAACTCATTGGCAACATCATTGTAATGGGTGAAATGATCCGATTTTTTGCGGGTATACCAACCTGCATGCAGTGGTGGCGCCACTTGCTGCTCAAGATCCTGCAAAATCGCCGGCAAACCGCCTGACAAATCATTATTTAACAGCACCAGACAGGGTGAAAAATCGCCGAGTGCTACCCGGTTACCTTTACGCTCCAATGGCGCTAAATGACAGATCTTGCCCGATGGCAATTCGATATCCGTCGCCTCGGTCATATCCTCACGTAAACTGCCGATGCGCGCATCAAGGCCAGCCTGCTCAAAAATACCGCGCAGGGTTTCCAGACTTTCTAAATAAAACAGGTTACGGGTGTGGTTTTCGGCAATGATTAACACTCGCCGCGCAGTCGGACAAATTCGCTCGACCGCTGCCTGTGCCGCCTGAATACACAGTGGCATAAACGCCGGATTAAGATTATTAAAACCGGCCGGAAATAAATTGGTATCAACCGGTGCCAGTTTAAAACCGGCATTGCGCAAATCCACCGAGGCATAAAACGGCGCCGGCGTTTGCAGCCATTGTTCACGCAGCCAGGCCTCGACATCCGCCTGCCGGTCCAGCAAATGCGACTCCAGTTGCAGTAACGGGCCGTTGAGGGCGGTGGTCAGATGCGGCACGGCTGAGCTCATAATGTGGTTTTCCTTAGCATTGGCGGCGTTTGCCGCCGATTACTGTGATATGGGACACAGATTCCCATTTTCAAGTCATTCATACTCTGACCTGCTTGCAAACAATGGACGGAGTCCCGCCAGTATTGCTTTTGCGCTTAACTAGCCGGCATGAAAAAAATGGGTTATCTTCAACGCTGGCTAATTAAACATTTATTTATATTCAGGGTCTGCAAAAACCGTGAGTGACACTTTGACAGAATTTACCGGCCTGAAAGTAATGGTCATTGATGACAGCAAAACGATCCGTCGTAGCGCAGAGTCATTGTTGCAGAAAGCGGGCTGTGAAGTCATCACTGCCGATAACGGTTTTGAAGCGTTGCCAATTATCAGCGGCCAACATCCTGACATTATGTTTATCGACATTATGATGCCGCGTCTGGACGGTTATCAAACCTGTGCGCTGGTCAAAAACAACCCCAAATATCGCGATATCCCGATCATTATGCTATCCAGTAAGGATGGTTTATTTGACCGCGCCAAAGGTAAGGTCGTTGGTGCCGAGCAATATCTGACCAAGCCGTTTACCCGCGATGATTTGCTGGGCGCCATCCGCACACATCTGCTGAACAAAAACAAGGACGGTTGAGCTTTATGGCTTTGATTCTGATTGCCGACGATTCGCCGACAGAAGTTTACGTATTACGCAAAATGCTGGAAAAAAACGGCCATGAAGTGATCGTTGCCGAAAATGGTGAACAGGCGATTGAAGTCGCCCATGCTGCATTGCCGCAGCTGATTTTGATGGATGTGGTGATGCCGGAGTTGAATGGTTTTCAGGCCACCCGCCGGCTGACCAAAGATCCGGAAACCACCCATATTCCAATTGTTATCGTGTCGTCCAAACATCAGGAAACCGACAAAATGTGGGGTCTGCGTCAAGGCGCCCGGGGTTACCTCGGCAAACCAGTCACCGAATCAGAACTGATGTCGCAAATTAACGAATTGCTGGGCGGCTGACGTGGCAGATTTGCATCAGCCTGCCGATATCATCGCCCTGCTGCAGGAGATTGAGCGCCGCAGCCGGCAACGCGTGGCCGGGCTCAGCCAGCAGGATAATCTGGAAGGTGCCTGGAGCGGTATTGGCTTTCGTCTGGCCGATATGCATTTTTTGATTCCGCTGGATCACAGCCGGGAAGTTTTGCCGGTACCAAGCCAAATCACCCCCGTACCCAAATCACAGAAGTGGATTTTCGGCGTCGCCAACCTGCGCGGTGATTTGTTACCGATTATTGATTTACAGCTTTTTTTACAAGGCCAGAGCACCAAAATCGACAAACGCAGCCGAGTGATGGTCATCAATCATCCTGATTTATATAGCGGGCTGCTGGTCGATGAAGTCTATGGTCTGAAACATTTTCAACGTCAGCCAGATCCACAATCAAGCAGTCTGCACCTGAATTTGCGCCCCTACTTACAGGGCAATATCAGCCAACCGGAACGACTTTGGTATGTATTGGATTTTCACAAACTGGCCGATGACCCGAAATTTATCAATGCTGCTGCTTAACCCTTCTTGTAGGACAGTCTTATGAATGCCACTCGCCAAGTGTTTTTTGCCTCACTGCTCACTAAAAGCAACTTGTTACATTTATTGCTGCTGCTGATTTTCTTGACGCTGACCGGCGGCGGGCTGTGGTTACTGGCCAGCGGTGAATTTATTCGTATTCATGCTGAGCCGCTGGTAACCGCTGGTATTACCGGATTCGCGGTGTTGCTGGCGGTGCTGATGGCAATTCGTCTGGCCTGGCCACCCATCAACCAGCTGAAACAATCCCTGAACGAAATGGAATTACAAAATCGCCATAATCAGGATGCGATTTTACGACTGCTCGATGAAATGGGTGATCTGGCCGATGGTGATTTAACGGTATCAGCAACGGTTACCGAAGACATTACCGGCGCCATTGCCGATTCCGTGAACTACACCATTGATGCCCTGCGCAGTCTGGTTGAGCAAATTAACTCGACCACCTTACAAGTCGCCTCAGCGGCGCAGGAAACGCAGGCAACCGCCCTGCATTTAACCGATGCCAGCGAACATCAGGCCCAGCAAATTACCGAGGTCAGTACCGCCATTACCCAAATGGCCGGCTCTATCGAACAGGTTTCCAATAATGCCAGCCAGTCGCAGGAAGTGGCGCGGCAATCGGTGAGTCTGGCGGTACAAGGTAACAGCGCCGTGAAAAAAGCTATCAACGGCATGGACACCATCCGTGAACAGATCCAGGAAACCTCTAAACGGATGAAACGCCTTGGTGAAAGTTCACAACAAATCGGCGAAATCGTTGAGCTGATTAACGACATCGCCGAACAAACCAATATCTTGTCCTTGAACGCCGCCATTCAGGCCGCCATGGCCGGCGAAGCCGGTCGCGGTTTTGCTGTGGTGGCTGATGAGGTGCAACGACTTGCCGAGCGTTCCGGTAACGCCACCCGGCAGATTGACGCACTGGTGAAAACCATTCAGAGCGATACCAGCGAGGCGATTAGCTCGATGGAACAAAGTACCTCAGAAGTCGTCTCCGGGGCGCGGTTATCACAAGACGCCGGTGCGTCCCTGGAACAGATTGAAGCGGTATCCCAACAACTGGCTGAGTTGATTAACAATATTTCTGACAACGCCAAACAGCAAGCTGTAGCGGCGGTTAGCACGTCCGAGAGCATGAGTGTGATTCAGGAAATTACCATGCAAACCTCCACCGGTACCAATGAGAGTGCGGCAGCGATCGGCCGGCTGTTGCAATTAACCAATGAGCTGCGCAAATCGGTTTCAGGTTTCAAACTGCCCTGATCCCGAACGCTGACTGCGGAGACGCCAGATGGCTCAACTTGTAAAAGGTAATTACAGCGCACTGATGTGGGTGCAGGCCGAGCTGCAAAAATCGCTCGCCACCGCGCTGCAGGCACTGCAAATCTTTATCGAAAATAACGACAACACTGCTTTGTCGAACTGCGTTGAGCAGCTTTATCAGGCTAATGGCACGCTGCAAATGCTCAACCTGCAAGGCGCGCAAATGCTGACCGGTGAAATGCAGGCGCTTTGTCAGCACCTGCGTGATCCAGCACTGACTGATGCCGATGCCGCCAGAGAAACCCTGCTGCGCAGCCTGTTATTGCTGCCCAATTATCTGAAGCTGCTCAGCGAAGACTTCCCTGATCATCCGCTGTGTCTTATCGAAAGCATTAACGAACTGCGTGAAATCCGCCAACAGGCTCCTTACAAGGCGCAGGATTTATTTCAGCCACTCACCGTCAATCTGCCGGACACATTGCGCCCCGATCCGCATCGTGCACCGCCAGCTATTGATATTAACCCGCAACAACTGGCAGCCGCATACCAGCGTTTGCTGCTCAGCTGGCTTCAGCAGCAGGATGACGCCAGCTTGCGCAAAATGCGCGGTATTTTTAACTATTTGCGGCTGGCCAGCCATCAGGAAAAAATCACCCAACTATGGTGGGCTGCCGAGGCTTTACTTGAGGCGCTGTTACAGCGTGGCTTATCAGCGCAGGCTGATATCAAACAATTACTTGGCAAACTGGCGCCCCCCATCAAAATCGTCAGTGAACAAGGCGAAAACGCTCTGCTGCTGACGTTTCCAGAAAATCTGCTGCAACAATTGTTACTGGTCAACGCCCGTGCTACCAGTCGTGGTTTGCTGATCAGTCGTCTCAAACAAACCTACCAACTGCATTTCTTTGACCAGCAAAAAGCCATTTACGGTATGAGCGACAATGCACTGGGTGATGCCCATGCTGCGTTGCTTGAAGAATTGCAAAAATTAAAAACCCAGATTGATGCCTATGATCCGGCCGCAGCCGATACGGCGATGACGCTGGATGACATCAACCAGCAATTGCTGAATATGGCAGACACCCTGTCGTTGCTGAATGAACACGCCGGCAGTGAATTGCTGCATAAACAGCATCAACAACTGGTCAGTCTGGTTGAACAAGCACCGCATACCGCTAATGACACACTGACCGAACTTGCAGACAGCCTGTTGCAACTGGAAGCGCAGCTCAAACAACATGGCAGCGATAAGCCCGGTATCGACAGCACCGAACTGCAACAGGCGGTGGTTCAGGAATGTCTTTTTGAACTGGGCAACATCAAAGAAAACCTGACCATTGCCGCCCAGCAAGGTGATGTTTCTGCTGATCTTATCGCCAGTGCCTGCAATGGTCTGCAACTGATTGCTGGCAGTCTGGATATGCTCAATCTAAGCGATGCCGCCAGCTTGCTCAGCGATACCAGTCATACCTTAACCACGCCGCCATTCGATCAACAGTTATCGGCAACCGCGATTCAGCAACTGGCGGAGATCCTGTCTTCAGCTGAGTTGTACATGGAATCGGTTCAGCAGCATGGTCACTCCTCATCACAATTGATAGACAATGCCCGGCAGATCCTGGCGCAGTTTGGTGAAGTCCGCGAAACAGCACCGCCGCAGCCGATCAGCAACCATGATGACTTACAAAGCAGTTCAGCAGCTGAAACGTTAACCGGTGTCGCCCGTTATATCGCATTACAAAATGCGTCGGATAAACCGCAGACCGGCGTCGAAAAGTATATTCAGCAACAAGCTGTTCAGGATGCTGTGACAACTGAGTTGCAGGTCTCAGAATCAGCCGAAGCCGAAGCCGAA
>FYBJ01001456.1_pt1 | contig 40901 bp, 37 predicted proteins | sample 1134611 | NCBI WGS metagenome assembly FYBJ01 (sample SAMEA104116008, study PRJEB20421) | marine metagenome | isolation source: marine
CATGCCCTTCAACAGCTGAGCGGCGGGAGGAAAGACCAATGGCTAAGAAAGCAATGATCGAGCGCGAGAAGAAGCGTCAGAAACTGGTGGAGAAATACGCCGCCAAGCGCGCTGCGCTCAAGGAAATCATCTCGGATGAGGCCAAGCCGATGGAAGAGCGTTTCCGCGCCTCCCTGAAACTGGCAAAACTGCCGCGCAACAGCAGCGCAACACGCCTGCACAACCGTTGCCAACTCACCGGGCGTCCGCACGCCTATTACCGCAAACTCAAGATCAGCCGGATCGCCCTGCGCGACCTCGGTTCCGCCGGGCAGTTGCCGGGCGTGGTCAAGTCGAGCTGGTAAGGAGGGCACGCACATGAACGATCCGATCGGCGATATGCTCACCCGTCTGCGTAACGCAGGTATGCGTGGCAAATCCACCGTCATGGTCCCGGCCTCGAAAATGCGCGTGCGCGTTCTCGATGTGCTGGCCGACGAAGGCTATATCCGCGGCTATGAAACGGCCACGGACACCAAGGGCCACCCGGCCCTGGAAGTGAGCCTCAAGTATTTCGAGGGCGCCCCCGCCATTCGCGAGATGAAGCGGGTCTCCAAACCCGGTCGCCGCGTCTATATGGGCGTGAATGACATCCCCATCGTCCGTCAGGGCCTGGGCGTGTCGATTGTCTCCACCTCCAAGGGTGTGATGTCGGACGCAAATGCACGCAGCCACAATATCGGTGGCGAAGTGCTCTGCACCGTATTCTGAGGGGGCTGAACACATGTCTCGTATTGGCAAACAACCCGTGGCTCTGCCCGATGGCGTCACCGCCGAAATCTCGGGCCAGACCATCGAAGTGAAGGGCCCCAAGGGGGCCAAGAGCTTTACCGCGACGGATGACGTGACGCTGACGGTCGAAGACGGCCAAATCACCGTGACGCCGCGTGGCAAATCCAAACGTGCGCGCCAGCAGTGGGGGATGACCCGCACCGTGATCGCGAACCTGGTGCATGGCGCCAGGGACACGTTCAAGAAGGAGCTGGAAATCCGCGGCGTGGGTTACCGGGCGCAGATGCAGGGCAATGTGCTGCAACTGAACCTCGGTCTTTCCCATGACGTGAATTTCGAAGTTCCGGAAGGCGTGACGGTAACCGCGCCCAAGCAGACCGAACTGGTCGTTGAGGGCACGGACAAGCAACTCGTCGGACAGGTCGCGGCCAATATCCGCGATTGGCGTCGTCCCGAGCCCTACAAGGGCAAGGGTATTCGCTACAAGGACGAGTACATCTTCCAGAAAGAAGGCAAGAAGAAGTAAGGACGAAGGCAATGGCAAACAGCAAAAGAACCCTGTTTCTGAAACGCCGCCTGCGCGTTCGGAACAAACTTCGCAAAGTGAATGCCGGGCGTCCGCGCCTGAGCGTTCACCGCAGCAACAAGAACATCAGCGTGCAGCTGATCGACGATGTGAACGGTGTGACCCTGGCCAGCGCCTCGACGCTGGAAAAGGACCTGGGCGTGGTCGGCAAGAACAACGTGGAGGCCGCCACCAAGGTGGGCGCCGCGATTGCCGAGCGGGCCAAGAAAGCCGGTGTGGCCGAGGCATATTTCGACCGCGGCGGTTTCCTCTTTCACGGCAAGGTGAAGGCTCTGGCCGACGCCGCGCGTGAGGGTGGTCTGAAGATTTGAGATGTGCAGACGGTCCGGGAACGGGCCGTCTCGATGATCCGGGGGCATGCCTTGTCGACAGGCTGACTCACTGGGATCGAACATAACGGGCCTGCGGGCCGACCGAAGAGAAGGATGCCAGATGGCAAGAGATGACAACCGTGGAGGCGGCCGCCGCAATCAGCGTGACGAGGCCCCCGAATTTGCAGACCGTCTGGTCGCGATCAACCGCGTTTCCAAGACCGTGAAGGGTGGTAAGCGTTTCGGCTTTGCCGCTCTTGTGGTCGTGGGCGATCAGAAAGGTCGCGTGGGCTTCGGCAAGGGCAAGGCCAAGGAGGTCCCCGAGGCCATCCGCAAGGCCACCGAGCAGGCCAAGCGTCAGATGGTGCGCGTGCCTCTGAAAGAGGGCCGCACCCTGCACCACGATATCGAGGGCCGCCATGGCGCGGGCAAGGTCGTGATGCGCACCGCCCCTACGGGTACCGGGATCATCGCCGGTGGTCCGATGCGGGCCGTGTTCGAGATGCTGGGCGTTCAGGACGTGGTTGCCAAGTCGATCGGCAGCCAGAACCCCTACAACATGATCCGCGCCACAATCGACGGTCTGACCAAGGAGGCCAGCCCCCGCATGGTCGCCCAGCGTCGTGGCAAGAAGGTCGCCGACATCCTGCGCAAGCCGGATGATGCGCCCGCCGCCGCCGAAGCGGCCGAAGCATAAGGAACCGGGAACATGGCAAAAACAATCGTCGTCAAGCAGATCGGGTCGCCGATCCGCCGCCCCGCCAAACAGCGCCAGACGCTGATCGGTCTGGGCCTGAACAAGATGCACAAGACCCGGGAACTGGAAGACACGCCGAGCATCCGCGGCATGGTTGCCAAGATCCCGCATATGGTCGAGATCATCGAAGAAAAAGGCTGACGTTGTGCCGGGGTGAACCCCGGCCTACGGTTGCGGTAGGGCGGGGTTCACCCCGCCTGACGCCCCGGTCAGGACTGGCCGGGGTGTTTGTTCGTGCCCAGCAGCCCAATCAATGCACAGCCCAGGGTCTCCTCCAGTGCCGCCGCCAACTCGTCCACGGTCTGCGTCGGGACATACATCCCGCCGGTCTGGTCGGCGAGGCATTTGGCCACCGATGCGCCGTCCGAATAGACGCCTGCCTCGGGGCTGTCCCAGGCGAAGGGGTCAGCTTCCACGCGGAAGCCGATGACATGAACCGTCAGGTCGCGTGAGGTGTCGGCCAGTTCGGCCCCAAGCGCGCAGGGGCGCCCGCCGCATGTTTCGTTGCCATCGGTGACCAGCACCACGATGCCCGGATCGGACCGGTAATTCAGAACCTCGGCGGCCGCTCGCACCGACGCGGTGAGCGGCGTGAGTCCCACCGGATCAACGCTGTTCAACGTCTCGATCACAGGTTGCGCGGCATCCGCTACGGGCGCAAAGCGCAGGTTGATCCCGTCGCAGGATCCCTCCGGCCCCGGCCCGTAGACGATCAGCCCGATCCGCCGGACCGGTGCGATCCGGGGCATGGCCTGCCGTACCGCGCGGCGCGCGTCGTCGATGCGCGTGGGCGCGGTCGGGTCGAACCCCAGCTCGGCCATGGAGGCAGAGCCGTCGAACACCAGCATTGCATCGCGTGCGCAAACCTGGGCCAGGAGCGAGCCGGGCAGGGCAACGACGGCGCAGAGTATGCAAGGCAGCAGACGCATGGCGGGAAGTGTGGCATGGCGAGGGCCGTTTGGGAAGAAGGCGGGGTGACGCTGGGCTGCGCCCATCCTGCGGGCCAAGGGCGGCGTCCGGGGTTCTGCAGGGCCCCGGATCAAGCCCTGGCCTCGGCCCGAGGCAGGCCGTTCGAGGGCTTGTCAGGCCGTGGCGATGGGGCTATACGCGCCCGGTGGTGCCTTCGGGGACCCGATTCACAAACCAGGTCATGCCGTGGTTGGCCCATTCGCTTCGGGGGTCACATCCGGCGAGAGGAGAAGCGATATGAAACTCAATGAACTGCGCGACAATCCAGGCGCCACCAAGAAACGCAAGCGCGTTGGCCGGGGTCCCGGCTCGGGCATGGGCAAAACCGGTGGCCGCGGCATCAAGGGTCAGAAATCCCGTTCGGGTGTGGCCATTGCCGGGTATGAAGGCGGGCAGATGCCCCTCTATCAACGCCTGCCCAAGCGCGGCTTCAACAAGCCGAACCGCAAGCAATACGCCGTGATCAACCTGGGCCTCATCCAGAAATTTGTCGACGCCAAGAAGCTCGACGCCAAGAAGGCGATCACCGAGGATGCCCTTATCGAGAGCGGCCTGGTGCGTCGCAAACTGGACGGTGTGCGCGTTCTGGCCAAGGGCGACGTGACCGCGAAGCTGACCCTCGAAGTCACCGGTGCTTCGAAATCCGCCGTTGCAGCGGTCGAAAAGGCGGGCGGCTCACTGACGGTCACAACCGCGCAGGCGGCTGAATAAGACCTTGTGAGGGCTGGCCCGCGGGCTTACATAGCACTCACGTTTTCCAGATGACGCCGCCTGAGCCGGAAAACGGCTTGGGCGGCGCTTGCACATGAAAGAGGCGCCTACATGGTATCCGCAGCAGAACAGATGGCGGCCAACACGAGCTGGTCCGCCTTTGGCAAGGCCACCGACCTTCGCAAGCGCATCCTCTTCACCCTGGGTTTGCTGATCGTCTACCGGCTTGGGACCTATATTCCGGTGCCGGGCATCGACGGGGCCGCGCTGCGCGATTTCATGGAGAGCGCCACTACGGGCATCGGCGGCATGTTGAGCATGTTCACCGGCGGTGCGCTGGGCCGGATGGGTATCTTTGCCCTCGGGATCATGCCCTATATCAGCGCCTCGATCATCATCCAGCTCATGACGGCCATGGTGCCGGCGCTCGAGCAGCTCAAGAAAGAGGGCGAGCAGGGGCGCAAGAAGATCAACCAATACACGCGCTATGGCACGGTAGCGCTGGCAACGCTGCAATCCTACGGCCTCGCCGTGTCCCTGCAGGGCAGCGACGGGTTGGTGACCAATCCGGGCTTCTTCTTCCTTGCCTCATGCATGATCACGCTGGTGGGCGGCACGATGTTCCTGATGTGGATCGGCGAGCAGATCACCGCGCGCGGGATCGGCAACGGGATCAGCCTGATCATTTTCGTGGGCATCATCGCCGAGATCCCGGCCGCTCTGGCGCAGTTCTTTGCCAGCGGCCGCAGCGGTGCGATCAGCCCGGCGGTGATCGTCGGCGTGATCATCATGGTCATCGTCACCATCGCATTTGTCGTCTTCATGGAACGATCGTTGCGCAAGATCCATATCCAGTATCCGCGCCGCCAGGTGGGGATGAAGGTTTATGACGGCGGATCAAGCCACCTGCCGGTCAAGGTGAACCCGGCGGGCGTGATCCCGGCGATCTTTGCCAGCTCGCTCTTGCTGTTGCCGGTTACGGTCAGCACCTTCTCGGGCAACTCAACGAACCCGATTATGTCGACGGTCATGGCCTACTTCGGCCCCGGACAGCCAGCCTACCTGGTGTTCTTTACGGGCATGATCGTCTTCTTCACCTATTTCTATACCTACAATGTCGCCTTCAAGGCCGACGATGTGGCCGACAACCTCAAGAACCAGAATGGCTTCATCCCCGGCATCCGCCCAGGCAAGAAAACGTCCGAGTATCTCGACTACGTGGTCACGCGCATTCTGGTGCTGGGCTCGGCCTATCTTGCGCTGGTCAGCCTGCTGCCCGAGATCCTGCGCTCGCAGCTGGCGATTCCGTTCTATTTCGGTGGTACGTCGGTGCTGATCGTGGTGTCGGTGACGATGGACACGATCCAGCAGGTGCAGTCGCATCTGGTGGCGCACCAGTATGAGGGCCTCATCGAGAAATCGCAGCTGAGCGGCAAGGGCAAGCGCCGGTCGCGCAGGAAAGGGACACAACGCAAATGAACATCATCCTTCTCGGTCCGCCGGGTGCCGGCAAAGGCACGCAGGCGCATTTCCTCGTGGAAGAGCGCAATATGATCCAGCTGAGCACCGGCGACATGCTGCGCGAGGCCAAGGACAGCGGCACCGAGATGGGCAAGGTTGTGGCCGACGTGATGGCGCGTGGCGATCTGGTCACGGATGAGATCGTGATCGGTCTCATCCGCGAGAAGCTGCAAGGCGACCGGGCCGGGGGCTTCATCTTTGACGGGTTTCCGCGCACTTTGCCGCAGGCCGATGCGCTGAGCACCCTGCTCGACGAATTTGGCCAGACCCTCGATGCGGTGGTCGAGATGCAGGTGGATGATGACGCACTGGTACAGCGCATCACCGCCCGTTCGACCTGCGGCGGCTGCGGCAATGTCTACAACGACATCACCAAGCCCTGGCCGGTGGACGGCAAATGCGAGAACTGCGGCAGCACCGAGGTCAAGCGCCGCGCGGACGACAATGAGGAAAGCCTCAAGAACCGTCTGATGGAATACTACAAGAAGACCTCGCCCCTCATCGGCTATTACTATGCCAAGGGGATGCTGCGGTCGGTGAACGGTCTGGGCGAGATCGACGAGGTCAAGGCCGCGATTTCCAAGGCGCTGGGGTAGACCCTGAACTGAGGCAACGGAGCGGACCGTCTCTTCGCATAGCACAGGCAAAAGGGACATGTCCGGATGGCCGTTCAGGGGCCACGGAGGACGGTGATACGGGATGGCCCATGGCCCGTCATGCCCACGGCTGTGGAGGGCGCCTGCCCGCACAATGACGCGCGCGCCGCGGCGGATGCGCCTTGGGGCCAGAGCAGGGGTTGACGCCCTCTGCGTTTCCTCCTAGACCGCACCATCTCGTGAGAGAAATGATTCCTTGACAGGTCGCTCCTGTCGCCGAATCGACACCTGAATTCAGCTGCGGCCCGACGCGAAATCGCCTCGGGCTTACGTTGTGAAAAAAGGGTCTGGAACTACGGACCCGCAACGAAAAGGAAAGTGACACGTGGCACGTATCGCCGGCGTAAACATCCCGACCCATAAACGGGTCCCGATCGCCCTGACCTACATTACCGGAATTGGAAACACCTCCGCGCGCGCCATCTGCGAGGCGGTGGGCATTGACTTGTCGCGCCGCGTCAATGAGCTGAGCGACGCCGAAGTGCTGGCCGTTCGCGAGCATATCGACGCCAACTGCATGGTCGAAGGCGACCTGCGCCGCGAAGTACAGATGAACATCAAGCGCCTGATGGATCTCGGCTGCTATCGCGGTCTGCGCCATCGTCGCAACCTTCCCGTGCGCGGCCAGCGCACCCACACCAACGCTCGCACCCGCAAAGGCCCCGCAAAGGCCATTGCCGGCAAGAAGAAGTAAGGGAGGGATTTCGATATGGCACGCGATAGTCGTCGTACGAAGAAGAAGGTTTCCAAGAACATCGCCACCGGCGTTGCGCATGTGAATTCGTCCTTCAACAACACCAAGATACTGATCTCGGACGTGCAGGGCAATGCGATTGCCTGGTCGTCGGCCGGCACGATGGGCTTCAAGGGCTCGCGCAAGTCGACCCCTTACGCCGCCCAGATGGCCGCGGAAGACGCAGGCAAGAAGGCGCAGGAACACGGCATGAAGACCCTCGAGGTCGAAGTGCAGGGCCCTGGTTCGGGCCGCGAGAGCGCGCTACGCGCCCTGGCTGCCGTCGGTTTCAACATCACGTCGATCCGCGACGTGACGCCGATTGCGCACAATGGCTGCCGCCCGCCGAAGCGTCGCCGGGTCTGAGACCATTTTTCCGGGTGGGGCCGCGTGTGTTCGCACGGCCCCATTCCGCATTTTTTAAACCTCGGGCGTCTTTGGCCTTTTGGACATGGGGACAAAGACAAGAATGGAGGGACGCATGATCCACAAGAATTGGGCAGAATTGATCAAACCCACGCAGCTTGACGTGAAGCCGGGCAATGACCCGCTGCGCCAGGCCACAGTCACCGCCGAGCCGCTGGAGCGCGGTTTTGGCCTGACACTGGGCAACGCGCTGCGCCGGGTGCTGCTGAGCTCGCTACAGGGGGCCGCGATCACCAGCGTTCAGATCGACAACGTGCTGCACGAGTTTTCCTCTGTGGCCGGCGTCCGCGAGGACGTGACCGACATCGTTCTGAACCTCAAGGGCGTCGCCCTGCGCATGGACGTCGAAGGGCCCAAGCGCCTGTCGATCTCGGCCAAGGGGCCGGGCATCGTCACCGCCGCCGATATTTCCGAAACCGCCGGGATCGAAGTGCTGAACCGCGACCATGTGATCTGCCACCTCGACGACGGTGCGGACCTTTACATGGAACTGACGGTCAACACCGGCAAGGGCTATGTCGCGGCTGACAAGAACAAGCCGGAGGACGCGCCCATCGGCATGATCCCCGTGGATGCAATCTACAGCCCGGTGCGCCGCGTGAGCTATGACGTGCAGCCCACCCGCGAGGGCCAGGTGCTGGACTATGACAAGCTGACCATGAAGATCGAGACCGATGGATCGATCGCGCCGGATGATGCCGTGGCCTTTGCCGCGCGCATTCTTCAGGATCAGCTGAGTATCTTCGTGAACTTCGAGGAACCCGAGAGTGCGGGCCGCCAGGACGAGGACGATGGTCTCGAGTTCAACCCGCTTCTGCTCAAGAAGGTGGACGAACTGGAACTGAGCGTGCGTTCGGCCAACTGCCTGAAGAACGACAACATCGTCTATATCGGCGATCTGATCCAGAAGACCGAAGCCGAAATGCTTCGCACGCCGAACTTCGGCCGCAAGTCCCTGAACGAGATCAAGGAAGTGCTGTCGGGCATGGGCCTGCATCTGGGTATGGATGTCGAGGACTGGCCGCCTGACAATATCGAGGACCTGGCGAAGAAGTTCGAGGACCAGTTCTGATCGCCGTGCGGTCACCCCGGACGTGATCCGGGGTCTCGCGGGGGTGGGTCGCCGCGCGAGACATCAACGAGGTCCCGGGTCACGCCCGGGACGGGCCCCAAGGAGAATGGCTGACACGCATCGGCCATCGGACAAAGCAAAAACGCCTGTAGAGGGCACATAGGAGTAAAAAACATGCGTCACGCACGAGGATACCGCCGGTTGAACCGTACCCATGAGCACCGCAAGGCGCTCTGGGCAAACATGGCCGGCTCGCTCATTGAACATGAGCAGATCAAAACGACCCTGCCCAAGGCCAAGGAGCTGCGCCGGATCGTGGAAAAGCTGATCACGCTGGGCAAGCGCGGCGATCTGCACGCCCGCCGTCAGGCCGCCAGCCAGCTCAAGCAGGACCAGTATGTGGCCAAGCTGTTTGACGTGCTCGGTCCCCGTTACAAGGAGCGCAACGGTGGTTATGTGCGCGTTCTGAAGGCGGGTTTCCGTTATGGAGACATGGCACCGATGGCGATCATCGAATTCGTCGATCGCGACGTTGACGCGAAAGGCGCCGCCGACAAGGCCCGCCTGGCCGCAGAAGAGGCCGCCGAGGTTGCCCAAGACTAAGCATCGCGCCGCACGGCACGAGGGACAGACCTCCGCTCCGCATTCCGGGGCGGAGGTTTTTCTTTTTCGCCCGGGACGATGCCGGACCGAGCAGCGGTTGCAATCGCGGGGGCACGGGCGCATATCCGTTGTCGAACCGAAAGGGGGGTGCTGATGTTTCGCCTGCTGATCTGCCTCTGTGCCTTGATTGCGACGCCGCTTGCAGCACAGATGAGCGTGCCCGAGAGCCGGGCCGAGATGCAGATGGGTTTCGTCCCGGTGGTCGAGGCTGCGGCCCCGGCGGTGGTCAACATCTACGCCCGCCGCGTGATCGAGGCTCAGGCGAGCCCCTTTGCCAATGACCCGTTTTTTCGCGAATTTTTCGGCAATTTCGGACAGATGCGGCCACGCGTGCAGAACTCTCTGGGGTCCGGTGTGATCCTGTCGGAGGACGGCATTGTGGTGTCGAATTATCACGTGGTGGGCGGAGCCACGGACATACGTGTGGTTCTGAACGACCGGCGCGAATACTCCGCGAAAATCCTGCTGGCGGATCGGGCCAGCGACCTGGCGATCCTGAAGCTGGAGGATGCCGGCGACCTGCCTGCGCTCGCGCTGCGCGACAGCAACTCGATCCAGGTGGGGGAGCTGGCGCTGGCCATCGGCAACCCGTTCGGCGTGGGCCAGACCGTGAGCAGCGGTATAATCTCGGGACTGGCACGCTCGGGCATGGCCGTGGGCACGGGGCGGGGTCTCTTCATCCAGACCGATGCACCGATCAACCCGGGCAATTCCGGCGGGGCCCTGGTGGACATGAACGGTCGTCTCATCGGGATCAACACCTCGATCCTGTCGCGTTCGGGCGGATCGAATGGCATCGGTTTCGCGATCCCCGCAGACATGGTGGCGCAGTTCGTGGCGCAGGCCAAGGCGGGGCTGGACAGGTTCCAGAGGCCATGGGCCGGGATCGGGGGGCAGCCCGTCACGCCCGAGCTGGCCGAAGCGCTGGGCCTTGACGGGCCATTCGGCGTGGTGATCACCGAACTGCACGAGCTGAGCCCGTTTCGTCGGGCCGGCCTTGCGGCGGGAGATGTCATTCTGAGTGTCGCGGACCAGCCCGTCTTTACACCCGAGGAGGTACTCTATCACCTTTCGGTTGCCGGGGCAGGGGCCGAATTGTCGGTTGACGCGATGATGGATGGGCAGGTCGAGACGCTGAAGGTGGGTCTGATCCTGCCGCCCGATGCGCCGCCACGCGGGCCGTTGGTAACAAGCAGCGACACGGTGCTTCCGGGGATGACCCTGTCGAACATCAACCCTGTGGTGATTGCGCAATACGGCCTGACACAATCGGCGCAGGGCGTGATCGTGGATGATCCGGGGCGTTTGGCCGGGCGGCTGGGCCTCAGGCCGGGAGACGTTTTGCTGGGCGTCAACGGCGAGCCGGTGCACGAGGCAGCGGACGCCGAGGCAATCCTGACCGATCCGGGTCGAAGATTGCGGATCGACGTGCTGCGCGGCGGGCAGCGGCTGAGCCTCAGGGCGCGGCTCTGACGTGGTGGACCTGTTTGATACACCGGGCGACGCACCCCGGTCCGGGGCCTCGCAAGGTCCACGCCCTCTTGCGGATGTGCTGCGGCCGAAATCCCTGGGTGAGGTGATCGGACAGGAACATGTACTGGGTCCCGAGGCACCCTTGGGGGTGATGCTGGCGAACGGCAGCCTTGGCAGCATTGTCTTCTGGGGACCACCGGGGGTCGGCAAGACTACCATTGCGCGGCTGCTGGCGGATGAGACGGACCTGCATTTCGTGCAGATCAGCGCGATCTTTACCGGCGTGCCGGAGCTGCGAAAGGTGTTCGAAGAAGCACGCATTCGCCATGCGAACGGGCGCGGGACGCTTTTGTTCGTGGACGAGATCCACCGTTTCAACAAGGCGCAGCAGGACGGGTTCCTGCCGCATATGGAGGACGGCACGATCCTGCTGGTGGGGGCCACGACCGAGAACCCGAGTTTCGAGCTGAACGCGGCGTTGCTCAGCCGGGCGCAGGTGCTGGTGCTGGAGCGGCTGAGCCTGGCGGACCTGGAGCGTCTGGTGCAGCGGGCGGAAGGGGCGCTGGAGCGCACGCTTCCGTTGGACGGACCAGCGCGAGAGGCGCTGTTGGAGATGGCCGACGGGGACGGGCGTGCGCTGCTCAATCTGGTCGAACAGATCGCCGCCTGGCAGGTCGAGGCCAGGCTTGATCCCGAGGCGCTGTCAAAACGCCTGATGAAACGCGCGGCGGTTTATGACAAGAGCGGAGACGGGCACTACAACCTGATCTCGGCGCTGCACAAATCCGTCCGCGGCTCGGACCCGGATGCCGCCCTCTATTGGCTGGCGCGGATGTTGAAGGGCGGCGAAGACCCGCGGTTTCTGGCGCGGCGCATCATGCGGATGGCGGTCGAGGACATCGGCCTGGCCGATCCGGGCGCTCAGCGGCAATGCCTGGATGCGTGGTCCACCTATGAGCGGCTGGGCAGCCCGGAGGGCGAACTGGCGCTGGCGCAGGCGGTCGTTTATCTCGCGCTCGCCCCGAAATCGAACGCGACATACGTCGCCTACAAAGGGGCCATGAAGGAGGCGGGCAAGACCGGAAGCCTGCCACCGCCCAAGCACATCCTCAACGCACCCACGGGCCTGATGAAGGACCAGGGTTATGGTGCGGGCTATGCCTATGATCACGATGCCGAGGACGGGTTCTCGGGACAGGATTACTTTCCCGAAGGGGTGGGGCGGTTGTCGCTCTACCAACCTGTCGAGCGTGGGTTCGAGCGGGAATTGCGCAAGCGGCTGGAATATTTCGAGAAATTGCGTTCTCGTCGGTGAAGCGCATGTCAGAGTCGCTTAATAACTTAAGAACTTCTGAAAAACCCTAGCAAAGATTTGAAAAGGCCATACATGAATCTTGTTGGACCTGAGCGGGTTTTCATGGTTTCTTGTGACGATGTCGCAGCCGGGCTTGCAAAGAAAACAACCAATCGAACCGCCTGGCAACTTGTGACCGCTTAGGGTCCGCGACGACAACTTCACAAGAACTCGGGGAGAAACGATGAGTTACCTGGAAAAAGATATGCTGATGAACCGGCTGGCGGCGGAGGCCAAGCTTGGCCGCATTTCGCGCCGCTCGTTCATGAGCACCGCCATGGCCGCAGGAATGACAGCCACGGCAGCCACAGGCCTTTGGACCACTTCGGCCAAGGCTCAGCCCAAGCGCGGCGGCACATGGCGGCTGGCCCAGCATGACGGGAATTCGTCCGACACGCACGATCCGGGCACCTATGTGACGTTCGGGATGATCAACCTGGCGCATATCTACCGGTCGTATCTGACGCAGATCAATCCGGATCAGACGCTGGGCGGCGATCTGGCGACCGAATGGTCGGCCACACCCGATGCCACGGAATGGACCTTCAAGCTCAATTCCAGCGCCACCTTCCATTCGGGCGGCAAAGTCACGGCGAATGATGTGATCGCGTCGATCAACCATCACCGTGGCGAGGGCAACACTTCGGCGGCGGCAGCGCTTCTGGTTGGAGTGCAGGACCTTGTCGACAATGGCGACGGGTCGATCACCTTCAAGCTGGGCGCACCTAACGCGGATCTGCCCTGGCTGCTGACCGACTATCACATCGCGATCTGCCCGGCCAACGCGGACGGCACGATCAACTGGCAATCGGGCGACGGCTCGGGTCCCTACAAGCTGGTCGAAAACGCGTTCGGCGTCAGTTCCAGCCTGGTCAGGCACGACGGCTGGCATGGCGAGGGTGCGTATTTCGACGCAATCGAAATCCTCTACATCAACGATCCGAACGCACGGCAGACCGCCGTTGTGACCGGTGATGTCGACAGCGCCAGCCAGATGGAAAACAAGACGCTGGCGCTGCTTCAGCGCAACGCCGACCTGGAGATTGACAACGTGCCCTCTGCGGCCGCGATCACCATGCCGATGTTCACCGACACCGCGCCCTTCGACAACAACGACGTACGCATGGCTCTGAAACTGGCAATCAACCGCGAAGAGCTTGTCGAGAAGATCCAGTTCGGTGCGGCCACGATCGGCAACGATTTCCACCACTCACCCGCGATGCCCTATTTCCCGGACAGTATTCCACAGCGCGAATACGATCCCGACCGGGCGCGTGACCACCTCAAGAAGGCGGGCATGGAGGGGCTCAGCGTGCAACTCAGTACAGCCGATTCGGTCACGACAGGTGCCGTGGATGCCGCGGTTCTTTATGCCGAGCACGCCAAGGCCGCGGGCATCAACATCCAGGTCGTGCGAGAGCCGAACGATGGCTACTATTCGGACGTGTGGCTCAAGAAGCCGTGGTGCATGGTTCAGTGGGGTGCGCGTCCGACGCCGGACGTGATGTACAGCCTCGCCTACAAGGACGACGCATCCTGGAACGAAAGCAAGTGGAAGCATCCACGTTTCAACGAACTTCTGCTGCAGGCGAAGGCGGAACTGGACGACGCGAAACGTGCGGAGCTTTATACCGAAATGGGTATGATCGCGCGCGACGAGGGCGGCACGGTCATTCCGTATTTCCCCAACTTCGTCTATGCGCGACGCAAGAACGTCCGGCACAGCGGACAGTTGGCGGCAAGCTGGCCCATGGATGGGGCCCGTGCGGCACAGCGCTGGTGGTTCGACAGCTGAGACCTTCGCCAGTCTGAAAACGAAACCCGGCATCTCGAAGGTGCCGGGTTTTTTTACGGCGTGGCCTCGGGTGATCAAATTTGCATAAAGGCGATGTCGTTTTTGGCACATGGCCTGCGGTTGCGGGCAAGTGCTTGAAAAATCGTGATCAGACAGGCACAAGATTCACCTTTGATGTGCGCGGGGATTCGTGATTTGCTAGGGACATGTCGCTTTTGAGCCTATAGCCGCCTCGCAAAACGAAGGATGCTCTGCTCAGTGGACTGAATCAGCCACGGGCCGCAGAACGGCCAACAAGAAAAGTCAGGGAGACGATATGAGCTATACAGAAAACGATCTGTTGTTGGACAAGCTCGCCGCGGAGGCCAAGATGGGCCGCGTTTCGCGCCGCTCGTTCATGAACTATGCCATGGCCACCGGCATGACAGCCTCGGCGGCCACCGGCCTGTGGACCACCTCGGCCATGGCCCAACCTCAGCGCGGCGGCAAGTACCGCATGGCGCAGCATGACGGCAACACTTCGGATCAGCACGATCCCGGCCAGTACCAGTCGAATTTCGAGATTTCGTTCGGACACACGGTGCGCGCCTATCTGACCATGATCAATCCGGACGGTACGCTGGGCCCGGATGTGGCCAAGGAATGGTCGGCCACACCGGACGCCACCGAATGGACCTTCGTGCTGGACGAGCGCGCGACGTTCCACAACGGCAACAAGGTGACGACTAATGACCTCGTGGCCTCGATGAACCACCACCGCGGGGAGGCGTCGACCTCTGCGGCCAAGGCGCTTCTGTCTGATGTGACGGACATCGTGGACAATGGCGATTCGATCACCTTCAAGCTGTCGGCCCCGAACGCCGATCTGCCCTGGATCATGCCGGATTATCACCTGGCCATCGTTCCGGCGAACGAGGATGGTACGGCCAACTGGCAGGGCGGGATGGGCTGTGGCCCGTACAAGATCGCCGAGCTGGAGTTCGGTGTTGGCGGTCGCTTTGTGCGCCACGACGAGTGGCATGGCGAGGGCGCTTATTTCGACGAGGTCGAGTTTCTGGTCATCAACGATCCGAACGCCCGCCAGACCGCGCTGGTCACCGGCGACGTGGATGCGGCCAGCCTCCTGGAGAACAAGACGCTTGGTCTTCTGGCCCGCAACAAGGATGTCGAGATCGACAACGTGTCTTCGGCACAGGCAATCACAATGCCGATGCACACCGACACCGCGCCGTTCGACAACAACGACGTGCGCATGGCGCTGAAACTGGCGATCAACCGCGAAGAGCTGGTCGAGAAGATCACCTTCGGCGCGGCCACGATCGGCAACGATTTCCACCACTCGCCGGCCATGCCGTACTGGCCCGACGACATCCCGCAGCGGGAATACGATCCCGACAGGGCGCGTGATCACCTCAAGAAGGCAGGCATGGAAGGGCTCACGGTCAATTTCTCGACTGCGGACTCGATCACCACGGGTGCCGTGGACGCCGCCGTTCTCTATGCCGAGCACGCCAAGGCCGCGGGCATCACCATCAACGTGGTGCGCGAGCCCAATGACGGTTACTGGTCGGATGTCTGGCTGAAGAAACCCTGGTCCATGGTCACCTGGGGCGCGCGTCCGACGCCGGATGTGATGTACTCTCTGGCCTACAAGGATGACGCTGCCTGGAACGAAAGCCGTTGGCAGAATGCGAAGTTCAACGAGCTTCTGCGCCAGGGCAAGGCCGAGCTGGACGACGCCAAGCGCAAGACCATCTACCGCGACATGGCGATGATCGCACGCGACGAGGGCGGCACGGTGCTCCCGTATTTCCCGAACTTCATCTACGGGCGTCGCAGCAACGTCAAACATATCGGACAACTGTCCCCGGCCTGGCAGATAGACGGCTACCGCCATGCCAGCCGCTGGTGGTTCGCGAGCTGATCCGCAAGACCCGGCACCTGATCTCAGGTGCCGGGTTTTTCAATTCCGCCATACCCGTGGCGAGACGATGCCCCCACATCTTGAGGGCCATCGGGGGAATTCATCGAAAATCCGTTCCGAATTTGGGCAAAACGCGCCGCTCGCATTGACCGACGCGCCAATTTACTCAAAGCTGACGGTCAAAATAAGAAAAAAGAACAGGAGGGACACATGGGAGACATTCTGAGGCTTGTCGGTAAACGACTCGGCCTCGGTCTGGTAATCTTGCTCATCATCTCAATCATCATCTTTTTCATGGTTGAGCTGCTACCGGGTGACATTGCGCAGGCCGTGCTGGGACAGGGCGCGACTGAGGAGAACCTCGCCGCGTTGCGCAAGGAAATGGGACTGGATAAACCGGCGATCGTTCGCTACCTCGGCTGGCTCAAGGGCGCAGTGGTCTTCGATTTCGGCAATTCCATCGTGACCGGGAACTCGGTGGCAGCCTTCATCGGGGATCGCTTTACCAACACCTTGTTCCTCGCAACTTATGCCGCGGTTATCGCCGTGCCGGTTGCGATCACTCTGGGCATCGTCGTCGCCCTGCTGCGCAACTCGATCTTCGACCGGGTCGCCAACGTGGTCACGCTGAGCTTCATCTCGTCGCCCGAGTTCTTCCTGGGCTATATTTTGATCCTCTACTTCGCGGTCAAATGGGGCATGTTCCCGGCGATCTCGAGTATCAGCGAGGGCATGACCTTCTGGCAACTGCTGGAACGGACCTTCCTGCCGGCGCTGACTCTGGTTCTGGTGGTTGTCGCGCATATGATGCGGATGACGCGGGCCTCGATCATCAACCTGCTTGCATCGCCGTATATCGAGATGGCGCGATTGAAAGGCGCCCCTCCGTGGAAGGTGATCGTGAAACACGCGCTGCCCAATGCATGGGCGCCGATCATCAACGTGATCGCGTTGAACCTTGCCTACCTGATCACCGGCGTGGTGCTCGTGGAGGTGGTGTTTGTCTATCCGGGTATTGGTCAGGCGTTGGTCGATTCGGTTTCCAAGCGTGACTTCCCGATCGTTCAGGCCGTCTGTCTGATCTTCGCGGCGGCCTACATCCTGCTCAACCTTGCAGCGGACGTGGGTGCCATCCTGACCAACCCGCGCCTGCGGCATCCGAAATAAGGGGGGCTTGATATGGATGGTTCTGAAACAATGACGATCTTCGGCATGTCCGCCGGATCCTTTGTCATAGTCTACTTCACCCTGGTTCTGGGGGGCGCATGTATTGCGTCCTACTTCAATCAGCGTTCGGCCTTTCTGCTGCTCTTCTCGCTGACGCTTGTGTCCATCGTGGTGGGCATCATCGGCGGGACGGGCGCGTTGCGCTTCATCGTGGTCGTGGCCGGTGTCCTTGCCCTGGCGGCGATGGCATCCTACGGGTTCCGAGAGTTCCTCATAACCCTCGCAGACGGCGATGTCGGCACGGGGATCAAGACGAACATGCCGGTATTTACCTTCGTTTTCGTGGTGTTCCTTGCGCTTCTGGCGCTGTCGATTGCCCGTGACTGGCCCCTGGCCGAGATCGCGGCGGCGGTGATGATCGTCATGATCATCATGTTGTGCATGACCAAGGACGTCGCCAAGGAGCTGCGCACGGCCCCTCTGACGGCGGCCTTCGGGATGTTCATCATCTTCATCTACGCGATCGCGGCGATCTTTGCGCCGATCATTGCGCCGCATGGAGAGGCCGAAGTGATCAGCCAGGCTTTCGCACCTGCGGATGCCAACATGCTGATGGGCGCCGACCAGCTGGGTCGCGATATGTTCAGCCGCCTGATCTATGGCGCGCGGAACACGATCTCGCTGGCGGTCATGGGCACATGCCTGGCCTTTACGCTGGGCGCGCTGGCCGGGCTTCTGGCCGCGGTCAAGGGTGGCTGGTTCGATCAGGCGATGGGCCGGACAGCGGATGTGATCATGTCGATCCCCTCGCTGATCTTCGGCCTGCTCATGGTGTCGATCTTCGGTTCGCTGGCGACCAACCCGGCGTGGCTGGGCATGTTCGACGGCAATGTGGGACGCGCGGACTTTGCGCTGAGCGTCGCGATGATGGCCTTTTTCGGCGCGCTGGTCGGCCTGCTTGTCCTGGCGACCATAGCCGACAATCTGGGCCAGTGGGTGATCAAGGGCGTGATCGTCGGGGGTGTCATCATCATCTTCGCCCTCGCCGTGGCGACGCTCTTCAACTCGTCCGAGGTCATTCTGATCCTCGTCGTATCGGTGATCTATTCGCCGCGGGTCTATCGACTGACGCGCGCCGTGGCCGGCAACGTGGTGGTGATGGATTATATCGAGGCCGCGCGCCTGCGCGGTGAGCGGACCTGGTACCTGATCCGGCGCGAAATCCTGCCCAACTCGACCGCCCCGCTGGTGGCTGAATTCGGGCTGGAATTCTGTTTCGTGTTCCTGCTGATCTCGGGCCTCAGCTTCCTTGGTCTGGGTATCCAACCGCCGACGGCGGACTGGGGGTCCATGGTGAAGGAAAACGCCACGCTGATCTCGTTCGGGGAAATCATTCCGCTGATCCCGGCGGCGGCGATTGCCCTGCTGACTGTGGCAGTGAACTTTGTGGTTGACTGGATGTTGTTCCGGTCCTCCGGTCTGAAGGAGCACTAACAATGGCTACCAAGAAAAAAGAAGTCCTTCTGAAGATCAGGGATCTTAAGATACAGGGCTATTCCAATGAAACCTGGGTCGACATCATCAAGGGTGTCGACCTGACCCTCCACCGCGGTGAGGTGATGGGACTGATCGGCGAAAGCGGTGCCGGCAAATCCACCATCGGCGCGGCCGCCATGGGCTATGCCCGCGACGGCACGCGCATCACCGAGGACAGTTCCATCGAATTCGATGGGATGGAACTGACCACCGCCACAGAGGCCGAGAAACGCGCGTTGCGCGGGTCCCGTATCGCCTATGTGGCCCAGTCGGCCGCAGCCTCGTTCAACCCGGCACACAAGATCATCGACCAACATACCGAAGCGCCGCTTCAATACCGTTTGAAAAAGCGGATGGAGGCGCAGGAGGATGCGATCGATCTCTACAATCGGCTCAGGTTGCCGAACCCCGACGAAATCGGGTTCCGCTATCCGCACCAGGTGTCGGGCGGTCAGTTGCAGCGGGCGATGACGGCGATGGCCATGTCCTGCCGGCCGGACCTCATCATCTTCGATGAGCCGACCACAGCGCTTGACGTGACCACGCAGATCGAGGTTCTGGCCGCAATCCGCGACATCGTCGAGCAGTTCGACACCGCGGCGCTCTACATCACCCATGACCTCGCGGTCGTGGCGCAGATGGCGGACACGATCAAGGTGCTGCTGAAGGGCAACGAGGTCGAAGAGGCCGCTACCGAGGAGATGCTGAAAAATCCCAAGGAGGAGTATACCAAGTCGCTTTGGGCTGTGCGCAGCTTTGAGTCGCCGCAGCGGTACCGCAAGGAGGGCGACACGGCGCTTATCTCGGTGCGCAACGTGGATGCCGCCTATACGGCGGGGCCGAAAATCCTGGATGACGTCTCGTTTGACATCCATGAGGGCATGACGGTCGCGGTTGTGGGCGAGTCCGGATCGGGCAAATCCACGACGGCACGGGTGATCACCGGGCTTCTGCCGCCGCAGAAGGGCGAGGTGCTTTTCAAGGGCGAGCCTTTCCCGCCGGACTATCGGCAGCGGACCCGCGAGCAGCTTCGTCAGTGTCAGATGATTTATCAGATGGCCGATACCGCGTTGAATCCCAAAGTGCGTATCAGCGAGATCATCGGACGCCCGGCGCAGTTCTATTCGGGCCTGACAGGTGCGGCGCTCAAGAACCGGGTGGACGAGCTGTTGCATCTGATCGAGCTTGAGCCGTCGCAGTACTACCACCGCTATCCGCCCGAGTTGTCAGGTGGTCAGAAACAGCGGATCGGAATTGCGCGGGCACTGGCAGCGGAACCTACCTTCATCGTCTGTGACGAGGTCACCTCGGCACTGGACCAGCTGGTGGCCGAGGGCATTCTGCGGCTTCTGGACCGGCTCCAGAACGAGTTGAATCTGGCCTACATGTTCATCACCCATGACCTTGCGACGGTGCGCTCCATCGCCGACGAAGTGATCGTGATGCAGCAGGGCAAGGTGATCGAGCAGGGGCCCAAGGACGTGATGTTCACGCCGCCGCACCATCCGTATACCGACCTGCTGCTCAGTTCGGTGCCCGAGATGGACCCCAACTGGCTTACCACGCTTCTGGAAGAGCGCGGTGTGGACAATGTGGGCGATGCGGCCTCGGCCAAGATGCAGTCCTGATCCGGAGCGATTTGGGGCCACAATCAAGACAGGAGGCGGGTGCCCGGGACGGGCCCCGCCTCTTTCCATTTTTGAATAGGCGGCTCGGGCCGCGTCAGATAATGGCCATGGCCGACAGCACCAATGTCGCCACGATTGCCCCGTAGACGATAAGTACGGCCTGCCAGGTACCTGCGCGTTGGCGCAGTTCACGGTTCAGTTCGTCGCGGGTCATGGGCGGTCTCCGTCTACAGGGGCGAGGGCGCTGTATGCGACCGGGAAGGTTCAATGCAAATTTGGCGCATGGTCGAAATCCAAACGCCGCGTTTTCGGTCTGCTCTGTGATGTGCTGGTGTCCACCGCCTCCCGGCGGCGTACGACGCCTTGTCAGATGATCGCCATGGCCGAGAATACCAGGGCACCGATCATCAGGCCGTAGACAACGAGAACAGCCTGCCAGGTGGCGCTGTGCATACGAAGTTCGCGGTTCAGTTCGTCGCGGGTCATGATGGCCTCCTTGAATGCATGTTTTCGTCGATGGCATAGTGTGCCTTGACCCCCATCTAGTCAAAAAAATCCAAAGCGCAATCAATTTTTGCTGCAAAATTCATGCAATTTCTGCATGTCTGGCAGCCCATGGGTGCATACCTTGTTTTCGCCACATTTCCTGTTGATTTCATTTGATAATTTTAGGGTTCCGGATCAGGCGCGGGGTGCCCCTGCGGGATGGCAGCTTGAGTTGAGTGCGGATTTGCAACAGGGGGCTGGCGAAGTTTTCCACAGGTCTGCCCACAGTGCGGGATGTGCAGGCTTGGAGAGCGCAGAGAGGGGAATGTCGGTATTGCGCCGGTATCGCGTCGGTATTGCGCCAGTTTGCGCCCGGAGAATACCGGTAGGTAAAGGCACATCGCGCGATGCACCCAAGGGGCAGCGCCCGCGCGCAAGATTGACAAGGTGCATGTGACCATGACGCAAGACGGCTCTGACATATCCGGGATCGACTACATTATCGTGGGAGCCGGGTCGGCGGGGGCGGTGCTTGCGGATCGTCTGAGCGCCGACGGGCGCAGTAGGGTTCTGGTGCTCGAGGCGGGCGGGCGCGATCTGCACCCCTGGATACGGATGCCCATCGGTTACGGAAAGGCATTTTACCACGCGGGCCTGAACTGGAAATTCACCACCGCTCCGATCCCCGCGCTCAACAATCGCCAAAGCTATTGGCCGCGTGGCAAGGTGATCGGCGGGTCGAGTTCGATAAACGCGATGGTCTGGGCGCGCGGCCACCCGGAGGATTTCGACGATTGGGCCATGCCCGGCTGGGGATGGGACGAGGTCGGGCGGCTTTATCGGAAGATCGAGAACTGGCAGGGCGCACCGGACCAGATCAGGGGACACGGCGGGCCGCTGAGCGTCGAAGACATCTCGGACAAGGTGCACCCGTTATGTGATGCGTTTTTCGCCGGGGCGGCGCAGGCGGGCATCGCACGCAACCCCGACTACAACGGTGCCTCCATGGACGGGGTCGGACATTACCAGCTGAACACACGTGCCGGGCTCCGCGCATCGACGGCGGCGGCCTATCTGCGGCCTGCCTTGAAACGCGCCAACGTGACGCTGGAATGCCATGCGCAGGTCACGCGGCTCATTTTGGCCGAGGGACGCGTGGTGGGCGTGAGCTATCGCCAGCGTGGCCGCGACAGGACGGTGCGGGCGCGCGGCGAGGTGATCCTGAGCGCAGGAGCGGTGATGAGCCCGGTACTGCTGATGCAATCGGGGATCGGGCCGGGCGAAGTGCTGAGCGACAACGGCATCGCGGTGGCGCACGAGGCGGCGCATGTGGGGCGCAACCTGCAGGATCATCTGGGGGCCGACAACCTCTACCGCGCCCGCGTGCCCACGCTGAACCAGGTATTGCGGCCCTGGCTGGGGCGCCTCCGGGTGGGGCTGCAATATCTCGCAACCCGCAACGGCCCTCTGAGCCTGAGCGTCAACCATGCGGGTGGCTTTGTGCGTCTGCGGGGCGGCACCGGGCGGCCCGACCTGCAGCTCTATTTCCAGCCCATGAGCTATACGCGCGCGCCGGTGGGCCAAAGGCCCCTGATGACGCCCGATCCGTTCCCGGGCTTTCTGATGGGGTTCAACCCGTGTCGACCGACAAGCATGGGGCATCTGACGCCCGGAGGGCCGGACCCGTTTGCGGCCCCCGCAATCCACCCGAACTATCTGGATACGGAAGAGGACCGGCAGGGGATGATCAATGGCCTGCGCCTGATCCGCCGGCTGGCCGGGACGGCCGCGCTTGAGGCGGTGATAGACGAAGAGCTCGCTCCCGGCGTGGACACGGTGAGCGACGAAGACCTTCTGGCCTATACGCGCGACAATGCGTGGACGGTGTTCCATCCCTGCGGCACCTGCCGGATGGGGAACGATCCCGCGCAGTCGGTGGTGGACGCGCGCCTGCGCGTACACAGGCTGGAGGGGCTCCGGGTGGCCGATGCCTCGGTGTTTCCGGTCATCCCGTCCGGCAACACGAACGCGCCCGCGATCATGGTGGGCGAGAAGGCCGCCGAGATGGTTCTGGAGGACCGGGCCTAGCACCCGAGAGGCGTCGTGCTTTCGGAGAGGTTGTTTGCAGCGACAAGCCAGCCGAAAGACTTTGTTAACCAAGGTGCGCGACATTGGTCTTACGGTACAGGCGGGGACGCCGATGACCGTGCGATGAGAAAGGTGTTCCTTTTTCCGGGGGAGGTTCTGATGGGCCTCCTCCATTCTTTTCGCCAAAAATATCCTCGCCGAAGGCCCTTGATCTTTTTTGGTGCTTCACCCGCGGCCCGAGCGGGCCATTTCCATGAAGGCGCGGATGACGCGGACGTCGCGGCGCTGGGAGAGGTGGACCATCACTTCGGTCATGGTCAGGCCCGCATCGATCAGCGGATAGGTGACGAGCCGCTCGTCGGGGCGGTATTCGGCCATGGACACAAAGCCCAGGCCCGCACCGGAGGCCACAAGTTCGCGCACCGCTTCACGGCCTTCGGCGGCGATTGCGGGGGACAGGCGGATGCGCTGCTGCGCGGCCTCGTCGGCCAGTTTCTGGCGCGTCTTGGAGCCCTGTTCGCGCCAGATGAGAGGCCAGTCGGCCAGATCGCGCAGGGTGAATCCGGTGATGTGATCGGGAACAAAGCCGCGCGCGGCAAAGGCCACGATGTCGGTGGTCGAAAGCTCCAGCGTTTCCATGTCGGTGCCAGGCGGCGGCGAGCCGACAACGCCGATTTCCGCGTCATAGCCGCGCAGGGCGGCCAGGATGTCTTCTGTATTGCCCGCGCTGAGGGTCACGGTCACGCCCGGGTGCCGGGCGCGAAAGCGGCTGAGAAGGTCGGTGATGTGGTGTGCCGCATCTGCGACAATGCGCAGCTCGCCCTCGATGGCGGCACGTGATTCAGACAGATAATCCTCGATCTGGCGCTCGGTTTCGAAAAACTGCCGCGTCATGCGGAACAGGTCTTCACCGGCATCGGTCATGCGCACCTTGCGGCGGTCCCGGTGAAAGAGCAGAACATCGTGATCCTGCTCGAGCTTGCGCACCTGTTCGGAAACCGCCGGCTGGGTGATCCGGAGGGCCCCGGCGGCGCGGGAAAACCCGCCCAGCAGGGCAACATGGTGAAAGGCACGAAGCTGGGAATAACGCATGATCGTCCATTCTATAAGTCAAGCCTATCATACCATCTGAAATATGAATTTTACATATGTTTTGAAATCACCCATCCAGGATGCATCAGCTGCTGCCCAGGAGGTCCCCGTGACTGATGCATCCCCGATCGAGCCCCCACGCCTGGGCGAACCCTACCTGCTGACACCGGGCCCCTTGACGACATCCTTTGCCACCAAGCAGGCGATGCTGCGCGACTGGGGCAGTTGGGACGAGGATTTCCGCGCTATGACGCGCGAGATGCGTTCGCGCCTGCTGGCGCTTCTGGGCTCGGGCGCGGACGATTATGACTGTGTGCCGATGCAGGGCTCGGGGTCGTTCTGTGTCGAGGCGATGCTGGGATCCTTCGTGCCGCGGGACGGCAAGGTGCTGGTTCTGGCCAATGGTGCCTATGGGCTGCGCGCCGCGCAGACGATGGAATATCTGGGGCGAGATTTCCATCTGCTGAACAAGGGCGACTACCTGCCGCCGCGCGGTGAGGAAGTGGCGCGAATTCTGGCAGATGACCCGGCGATCACGCATGTGCTGGCTATTCATTGCGAGACGTCCTCGGGCATCCTGAACCCGGTCGAGGAGATCAGCGAGGCCACTTATGCCGCGGGTCGCAAGCTTCTGGTGGACAGCATGTCGGCCTTTGGCGCCATCGACCTGAAGCCGGGCGAAATCCGCTACGAGGCGATGGTGAGCAGTGCCAACAAATGTATCGAGGGTGTGCCGGGCTTCGGTTTCGTCATCGCGCGCAGGGACGAGCTTGAGGCGGCCAAGGGCAACTGCCATTCCCTGAGCCTGGATGTACATGCGCAATGGGCGCATATGGAAAAGACCGGTCAGTGGCGTTTCACCCCTCCCACCCATGTGGTGGCGGCTTTCCTCGAGGCGCTGCGTGAGCACGAGGCACAAGGTGGCGTGTCCGGACGCGGCGCGCGGTATGCCCGCAACCGCGACGTGATGGTCGCGGGTATGCGCGAATTGGGCTTCGAGACATTGCTTGCGGATCGCTGGCTGAGCCCAATCATCGTCACCTTTTTCTGCCCCGCCTCACCGGCTTTCGCGTTCGACCGCTTCTATGAGTTGATGAAGGACAAGGGGTTCATCATCTATCCCGGCAAGCTGACGGTGGCGGACAGTTTCCGCGTCGGCTGCATCGGCCAGATGGACGAAGCGGTGATGCGCAGGGTCGTGGCTGCCGCCGCCGAAGCGCTGTCGGAAATGGGCGTCAACGATGCCTCGCCCCCCGCCGCCGCATTGGAAGAGCGTGCCAAACTGGCCGCGTGAGCATCACAAAAACAACAGACAAACGAGAAACGAAGGAATGACCATGAACATCCAAGCTCCTGTTGAGGCGAACGAGCGCGTGTATCCCACCCCGAAGGTTCCGGCGATTGCCATCTGCCTTGACGGGTGTGAGCCGGAATACCTGGAGAAGGCGATTGCCGACGGGCTGATGCCGACACTCAAGCGGATGAAGGAGACCGGAACCGACCGGCTGGCGCATTCGGTGATCCCGAGTTTTACCAACCCCAACAACCTGAGCATCGCCACGGGCCGTCCGCCCATCGTGCATGGCATCTGTGGCAACTACCTGATCGACCCGGACACGGGCGAGGAGGTGATGATGAACGATGTGCGGTTCCTGCGTGCGCCCACGGTGTTCAAGCAGTTCTATGATGCGGGCGCCCGGGTGGCCGTGGTGACCGCCAAGGACAAGCTGCGGGCGCTGCTGGGTGCGGGGCTGCAATTCGACGATGACCGGGCCAAGTGTTTCTCGGCCGAGAAATCCGACACCTCCACGCAGGCCGAGCATGGTCAGGAGAAGGCGAGCGAGTGGCTCGGGATGGCACAGCCGGAAGTCTATTCGGCGGAGCTGAGCGAGTTCGTCTTTGCCGCCGGTGTGAAGCTGCTGAAAGAGTGGAAGCCGGACGTGATGTACCTGACCACGACCGATTACGTGCAGCACAAATTCGCGCCCGATGATGCCGAGGCCAAATCGTTCTACGAGATGTTCGACCGCTACCTGACCGAGCTGGATGCGCTGGGTGCCGCCATCGTTGTCACCGCCGACCATGGCATGAAGCCCAAGCACCATGCCGATGGCAGCCCCAACGTGATCTACGTGCAGGACCTGATGGATGAATGGCTGGGCAAGGACGCGGCGCGGGTGATCCTGCCGATTACCGATCCTTATGTGGTGCACCATGGCGCGCTGGGCTCGTTCGGCACGGCCTATCTGCCCGAGGGCGCGGACCACGCGGACATCATCGCCAGGCTGAAGGCGCGCGAGGAGCTGATCCTTGTGGTGGACAAGGACGAGGCAATCAAACGGTTCGAGCTGCCCGGTGACCGGATCGGCGACATCGTCATGATCTCGGGCGAGAACATCTGCATCGGCACCAGCGCGCACCGCCACGATCTGGCTGCTTTGAAGGAGCCACTGCGCAGCCATGGCGGCTTGACCGAACAGGAGGTGCCGTTCATCGTGAACCGCGCGATCGACCTGCCGTCTGCCCCGAGCCTGCGCAACTTCGATGCGTTCTACTATGCCACCACGGCGGCGGCCCTTTGAGATGGATGGAACCATGAACAAATCCGACATTCGCCATGAAGGTATGCGTATCGGCGGCGAGGTGGTGTTCACCGATGACGTCATCGAAGTGACCTATCCCTATACCGGGGAAGTGGTCGGCACCGTGCCGGCTGGCAAGGCCGAACACGCCCGCCGCGCCTTCGAGATCGCGGCCGACTACAAATCCAGGCTGACACGCTATGAGCGCAGCGAGATCCTCAAGCGTGCCGGCGAGCTGATCGGTGAGCGGCGCGAATATCTGGCGAAATGGCTGACGCTGGAGCTGGGCATCTGCCACCAACATGCCATCTACGAGACCAAGCGCGCACAGGATGTCTATCAGTTTGCCGCCGCCCAGGCGCTGCATGACGATGGCGAGATATTCAGCTGCGACCTCACCCATAACGGCAAGGACCGCAAGATATTCACCAAGCGCGAGCCGGTCCGCGCGATCAGCGCAATCACCCCCTTCAATCACCCGCTGAACATGGTCAGCCACAAGATCGCGCCGTCGATTGCCACCAACAACTGCATGGTGTGCAAGCCGACGGAACTGACGCCGCTGACCTGTCTGAGCCTTGCGGACATTCTCTACGAGGCCGGCTTGCCGCCCGAGATGTTCCAGGTGGTCACCGGCTGGCCCCAGGAGATCGGCGAGGAAATGATGGTGAACGAGCATATCGACATCATCACCTTCACCGGCGGCGTGCCGGTGGGCAAGCTGATTGCGTCGAAAGCGGGCTACAAACGGCAGGCGCTGGAATTGGGCGGGAACGATCCATTGATCGTTTGCAACGACCTGAGCGATGCCGATCTCGACAAGGCGGCGACCATCGCGGTGGCCGGGGCGACGGGCAATTCGGGACAGCGCTGCACCGCGATCAAGCGTATTCTGGTGCAGGAGAGCGTGGCCGAGGCCTTTGTCCCCAAGGTGCTGGCCAAGGCCAGGGCGATCAGTTTCGGCGATCCGCAGGATCCCGAGACGGAGCTGGGCTGCGTGATCCATGCGCAGGCCGCCGAGCTTTTTGAAAACCGCGTTTTGCAGGCCGAGAAGGAAGGCGCGGACATCCTCTATCACCCCGAACGCAAGGGGGCCCTCCTGCCGCCCATCGTGGTGGACAAGGTGCCCCATTCGAGCGAACTGGTAATGGAAGAGACCTTTGGTCCGATCATTCCCATCGTGCGGGTGCCGGATGACGATGAAGAGGTGATGCGCATCTCGAACGGCACGCAGTTCGGGCTCAGCTCGGGTGTCTGCACCAACGACCTGAACCGCGCGATAGCCTATATAAACGGGCTGGACGTGGGCACCTGCAACATCTGGGAACAGCCCGGCTACCGCATCGAGATGTCGCCCTTCGGCGGCATCAAGGACAGCGGCAACGCGGTGAAGGAAGGCGTCATCGAAGCCATGAAGTTCTTCACCAATGTGAAAACCTATTCTCTCCCGTGGCCGCGCTAGGCGGCATTCTCCCCGCGGGAAAACGCCGGGCCCGCCACTGTGCGGGCCCTTTTCGTCAGGAGGTCCATGATGGCGCCGATTGTTCATACGGAAGGTGAATCCAACAGGTCCCGGGCGCGCGCCGGCTGGCAGGCGGGTGCGGTTGGAGATGCGTCGAGACCACTGTTGGAGCGCGATGCGCAGGCGTTTCTGCATCAGAGCCTGTCCAGCCCCTGCGTGAGCACGATCGCGCGGGCGGAGGGGATATGGATCGAAGACCTGGATGGGCGCAAATATATGGATTTCCATGGAAATTCCGTTCATCATATCGGATATGGCCACCCCCGCCTGGTGGCGGCGATCAAGGATCAGCTGGACGTCCTGCCCTTCTCACCACGGCGGTTCACCAATGATGTTTCGGTGGCCCTGGCCGAAAAGCTGGCCGTGATAGCGCCGGGGGACCTTTCAAAGGTTCTGTTCACGACTGGCGGATCGGACGCCAACGAGGTCGCGCTGAAGATCGCGCGGGCGGCGACCGGGCGGTTCAAGACTTTGAGCTTCTGGGATGCGTTTCATGGCGCAGGGTTCGGCGCGGCCAGTGTGGGCGGTGAGGCGACCTTTCGCAGCCATATTGCGGGGCCTCTCCTGCCCGGAGCCGAGCATGTGGCGCCGTTCCATTGCTATCACTGTGCCTACGGGCATCCGGGGCCGGAACACTGCGGGCTGGCCTGTGCGAAGATGGTGGACTACGTTCTGGGCCGCGAGGGCGACGTGGCGGCGGTGATCGCCGAACCGATGCGGGCGGTGCCCGTGGTGCCGCCGCCCGGGTATTGGCGGGCGGTGCGCGAGGCCTGTCATCGGCATGGTGCGCTTCTGATCATGGATGAAATCCCCACCGGGCTGGGCAAGACCGGCGAGATGTTTGCCTTTGAACATGATCACATCGTTCCGGACATCGTGACGCTGGGCAAGGCGCTGGGCGGAGGCATCCTGCCGATTGCGGCGGTGGTGGCGCGCGAGGGGCTGGATGTCTGCGGCGACTTTGCCATCGGGCATTACACTCACGAAAAGAACCCGGTGACCGCGCGAGCGGCGCTGGAGACGATCGCGATCATCGAGGACGAGGGTCTGGTCGAGCGCTCGGCGCGTCTGGGCGAGCGGGCGATGGGGTATCTGTCCGAGCGGTTGAGCGGCGTTGCATCCGTGGGCGATATACGCGGGCGGGGCCTGATGTTCGGGGTCGAGATCGTGGCGGACCGGGAGACGCGCGAAGGCGCTCCGGAGCGGGCCGAGAAGGTCTATTACCGCTGCCTGGAAGGGGGCGTGAGTTTCAAGATCAGCGCGGGCAACGTGCTGACCCTGTCGCCGCCGCTCACAATCGGCGAGGACGATCTGGAGCGGGCCCTGGGGATTGTCGTGGAGGCGGTGCGGGCGCAGGCCTGAGCGCAGGGTGGGGTGACGCCACCCTACGGCTGGTGGCGTCAGGTTGCGCCCTGGAGCGGCAGCACGTCTAGGTCGCCTTCGAGCCGGGCCTTCATCGCAAGGGCCGCAGCATGGGCCGCTGCCGCCGTGGTGTAGTACGGGATCTTGTCGTAAAGTGCGACGGAGCGGATTTCGCGACTGTCGTCAACGGCTTGTGCACCTTCGGTGGTGTTCATCACCAGTGCGATCTGGCTATCCTTGAGCATGTCCACCACGTTGGGACGCCCCTCGTAGACCTTGTTCACGAGCTCACAGTCAATGTCATGCCCCTCAAGGAAGGCCGCCGTGCCGCGGGTGGCGACGATGGCAAAACCCAGTTCGACAAGCGTCTGCGCGGTTTCCACCAGCTGGGGTGTCTTGTCGTCATTCTTGATCGAGAAGAAGACCTTGCCTTCGGTGGGCAGCTCGGTCCCGGCGCCCAGCTGCGCCTTGAGAAAGGCGCGGGGGAAGTTGACGTCCCAGCCCATGACCTCGCCGGTGGAGCGCATTTCGGGGCCCAGAATCGTATCGACACCGGGGAAGCGCGCGAAGGGCAGCACGGCCTCCTTGACCGAGAACCATGGCATCGCGGGGTCCGCGAGCGTCAGGGGGTCGGCCATGGGCAGGGTGCCCGGTTTGGTATCGGAAGGGTATGTGCCGCGATGCGCGAAGTTCGACAATGGCTCTCCGGCCATGAGGCGCGCGGCGATCGAGGCAATGGCGCTGTCGGTGGCCTTGGCCACGAAAGGCACGGTGCGGCTGGCACGGGGGTTCACCTCGATCAGGTAAATCTCGTCGCCTTTCACGGCGAATTGCACGTTCATGAGGCCCACGACATTGAGGGCGAGGGCCAGATCGCGCGTCTGGCGCTCGATCTCGTCTATGATGGGCTGGCTCAGCGAATAGGGCGGCAGCGAGCAGGCGCTATCGCCGGAATGCACGCCCGCCTCTTCGATATGTTGCATGATGCCGGTGACGTGCACGTCCTTGCCATCGCTGAGCGCGTCCACGTCGCATTCTATGGCCCCCGAGAGATACCCATCCAGCAGCACGGGACTGTCGCCCGAGACCACAACCGCCTCGGCTATATAGCGTTCAAGCTGAGCCATGTCGCGCACGATTTCCATGGCGCGGCCGCCCAGCACGTAGGACGGACGGATCACCAGCGGGAACCCGATGTCTTCGGCAATGGCCAATGCCTGGGCGTCGGTTGAGGCAATGCCGTTGTTGGGTTGCTTGAGGCCAAGCTTGTTCACAAGCGACTGGAAACGTTCACGATCTTCGGCCAGGTCGATGGCGTCGGGCGTGGTGCCGAGGATCGGGATACCCTCTGCTTCGAGCGCATTGGCGAGCTTGAGGGGCGTCTGGCCGCCGAACTGGACGATGACGCCGTGCAGCGTGCCGTTCTCCTGTTCGACGCGCAGGATTTCCATGACATGTTCGAAGGTGAGCGGCTCGAAATAGAGCCGGTCGGACGTGTCGTAATCTGTGCTGACCGTCTCGGGGTTGCAATTGATCATGATCGTTTCATAGCCCGTCGCGGACAGCGCGAAACAGGCGTGACAGCAGCAGTAATCGAACTCGATCCCCTGGCCGATCCGGTTGGGGCCGCCGCCGAGGATAACGACCTTCTTGGCGTCCGAGGGGCGGGCCTCGCATTCGGCATCGCCCATCATCGGAGTTTCGTAGGTTGAATACATGTAGGGCGTCTGCGCCTCGAACTCGGCGGCGCAGGTGTCGATCCGCTTGAAAACGGCCGTGACGCCAGCGGCGTGGCGGGCCTTGCGCAGCTGCGCCTCGCTCTGGCTGGTGAGGCGGGCGAGGCGGGCATCGGTGAAGCCAAGCATCTTGAGCGCGCGCAGGCCTTGTTCATCCGAGGGCAGGCCGTTGCTACGGACACCCTCTTCGGCCTCGATGATTTCGCGAATGCGCGCGAGGAACCACGGGTCAAACGCCGTTGCGTTCCGGATGTCGTCATCCGTGAGGCCGTGGCGCATCGCCTGGGCGATGACGCGGATGCGGTCCGGTGTCTGCTGGCTCAGTGCCTTGATCACGGCGGCCTTGTCCGGGGCACCTTCGATGGCGATCTCGTCAAAGCCCGTGAGGCCGGTTTCCATCGAGGCCAGCGCCTTTTGCAGGGATTCGTGGATGGTACGCCCGATGGCCATGGCCTCGCCCACGGATTTCATCGCCGTAGTGAGGTAGGGCTCGGAGCCGGGAAATTTCTCGAAGGCGAAGCGCGGAATTTTCGTGACGACATAGTCGATGGTCGGCTCGAAACTGGCGGGCGTGACTTTGGTGATGTCATTGTCCAGCTCATCGAGCGTGTAGCCCACGGCGAGCTTGGCCGCGATCTTGGCAATCGGGAAGCCCGTGGCCTTGGAGGCCAGCGCCGAGGAGCGGGACACCCGTGGATTCATCTCGATCACGACCATGCGGCCATCCTCGGGGTTGATGGCCCATTGCACGTTGGAGCCGCCGGTCTCCACCCCGATCTCGCGCAGGACGGCAATCGAGCCGTTGCGCATGATCTGGTACTCCTTGTCCGTGAGCGTGAGGGCGGGTGCGACGGTGATGCTGTCGCCCGTGTGCACACCCATAGGGTCGACGTTTTCAATGGCGCAGACGATGATGGCGTTGTCGGCCTTGTCGCGGACAACCTCCATTTCAAACTCTTTCCAGCCCAGCAGAGACTCGTCTATGAGAATTTGGCTCACAGGTGAGGCATCAAGGCCCGATTTGCAGAAATGCTCGTAATCGTCGCGGTTGTACGCCACGCCGCCGCCGGTGCCACCGAGGGTGAAGGCAGGGCGGATGATCGCGGGAAGGCCAACGTAATCAATGGCATCCATGCATTCTTCCATCGTGTTGGCGATGGTGGCCTTGGGGTTTTCGATGCCCAGACGGTCCATCGCCTCGCGAAAAAGCTTGCGGTCCTCGGCCATTTCGATGGCCTCGCGGTTGGCGCCTATGAGCTCGACGTTGAACTTCTCCAGCACGCCCATGTCGGCGACGGCCAGCGCAGTGTTCAGCCCCGTCTGTCCGCCCATGGTGGGCAGAAGCGCGTCGGGGCGTTCCTTTTCGATGATCCTGGCGACAATCTCGGGTGTGATCGGCTCGATATAGGTGGCGTCGGCCAGTTCGGGGTCGGTCATGATCGTCGCGGGATTGGAGTTGACCAGGATCACCCGGTAGCCCTCTTCGCGCAGCGCCTTGCAGGCCTGGGCCCCGGAATAGTCGAACTCGCAGGCCTGTCCGATGACGATGGGGCCTGCACCGATGATCATGATGGATGAAATATCGGTTCTTTTTGGCATGACGACCCCCGGACTGCGCAAATTGTTGGGGTTATAGCCAAGGCGCAATCAGGCGCAAGGGGGCGGGGCGCGAATTCGGTCTGTCAAACCGCGTGCAGGCGAATTACATAACCGATACGAACCGGAACGGGGGCGCGTCGGTGAAAATTACCTTTGACCATGGGCCAGATGGCGCGGCGGTGCTGTTTGATCGGCCCGCGTCAGAAATCGTGGCGTGGGAGGCGAACGATGTACCTGACGCCATGGCGGCGCTGGACGCGGCGCGTGGCGCGGGCAAGTGGCTGGCGGGCTACGGGAGCTATGAGCTGGGCTATGCGCTGGAGCCCAGGCTTTTGCCACTGATGCCCGAGGGGCGGCGTCTGCCACTGATGCGGATCGGGGTTTATGACGAGGGTCCGGGTGAGGCCCCCGGAGAGGCTACGGATCAGGCCAGGGGCAGTGCAGCGCTTTCGGGGTTTGCGCCGCGCTGGGATGCCGTGCGCTATGAAGCGGCCTTCGAAGCGGTCCACGAGTATATCTGTGCAGGCGACATTTATCAGGCGAACCTGACCTTTCCGGTTGATCTGGACATGCAGGGCGATGCGGCCGCGCTTTATGCCGCGTTGCAGAATGTGCAACCGGTGCGCTTTGGCGCGATGATCGAGGCCGAGGGCGATCCGGTGATCCTGTGCCGGTCGCCGGAACTCTTTTTCAGAACAGACCCTTACGGGGGCATCGCAACCCGCCCGATGAAGGGCACACAGCCGCGCAGCGACGATCCGACCGAGGATGCGCGGCGGCGTTTCTTCTTGCAGACGGACGAGAAGAACCGGGCCGAAAACCTGATGATCGTGGACCTTTTGCGAAATGACCTCGCCCGCGTGAGCGTGCCGGGATCGGTACGGGTGCCCGAGCTTTTCACCATTGAAAGCTATGAGACCGTGCATCAGATGACCTCGCTGGTGTCGGCGGAACTGGCCGACGGGGTAGGTCTGGGCGATATTTTCACGGCGCTCTTTCCCTGCGGGTCGATCACCGGCGCGCCCAAAGTGCGGGCGATGGAGGTGATCCGCGAATTGGAGCCCTGGCCGCGTGATCTCTACTGCGGCACGGTGGGCTGGGTGTCCCCCGATGGCTGGGCCGAGTTCAACGTGGCGATCCGGACCCTGCTGGTCGAGGACGGACGTGCGGTTCTGAACGTCGGCGGCGGGGTGGTCTATGACAGCACGGCCCACGGAGAATACGAGGAGGCGCTATGGAAAGCCCGCTTTGCGCGCCAGGTGATCCCGGCTTCCGCCTGATCGAAACACTTTTGTGGACACCCGGAACCGGGTGCGCCCGGCGCGTCCGGCATCTGGCGCGGCTGGGACGCACGGCGGCGCGGCTGGGGATTGTGCCGCAGGGCGTCGAGGCCGCGTTGGATGCGGTGGCAGGTGAGGGGCCCATGCGGGTGCGGCTGACCGTGGATCGGAGCGGGCGGACCGATGTGGTGGCGGCGCCGTTCGTGCCCCTGGCCGAGGGCACGGTCTGGGGCCTGGTGATCAGCGATGAGCGGTTGGCGTCGGGCGATCCCTGGTTGGGGGTGAAGACCACCGAGCGCGGGCTTTATGACCGGGTGCGCAAGGCCATGCCCGAGGGGGCAGGTGAAGTGATATTCTGCAATGAAGACGGGTGTGTGTGCGAGGGCACGATCACCAATGTCTTTGTCCGCGAGGGCAACGTGCTGTTGACGCCACCCTTGAGCGAGGGGGTCTTGCCCGGGGTGCTGCGCGAGGAATTGCTGGAGCAGGGCGAGGCGCGGGAGGCGCGGCTGCGGCCCGAGGATTTGGCGGGTCGTGGCGTGTTTGTGGGCAATTCGCTGCGCGGATTGATTGCGGCGCGGGTGACATCTCGATGATCCCCATCCCGGGCCCGACCCGGGATCCGTGCTCCGACCGCGAGGCCCCGGAACAGGTCCGGGGCGCGCGGGTCACTCCGCCGCTTTCCTCGCCTCTCGGCTGCCGTCATAAAGATAGTCACGCGTCAGCGGCACGTTTCTCTGATCAGGGGCCAGTTGAAACTGGAACACGCATTGGGTGGCATGGCTGAAGGTCAACTCGGACGCGATCAGATAATAGCGCCACATCCGGCAGAAGCGCGCATCATACAGCGCCTCGGCCTTGTCGATATTGGCCATGAAACGATCGTGCCAGTGACGCAGCGTGCGCGCGTAATGCAGCCGCCAGACTTCGACGTCCGTGGCATAAAGCCCCTTGTTTTCCACGGCTTTCATCGTTTCTGACATGGCCGGAACATAGCCGCCGGGGAAGATGTACTTGTCGATCCATGGGCTGGTGGAGCCCGGTGGCTCCATGCGGCCGATGGTATGAATAAGCGCGACGCCTTCGGGGGTCAGAAGCTTCTTCACCGTTTCGAAGTATTCGTTGTAATGGGGCACGCCCACATGTTCGAACATACCCACCGAGACGATGCGATCGAACGTCCCTTCGACCATTCGGTAGTCCATCAGGCGAAACCGCGCGCGCTCGGACAGTCCTGCCGCCTCGGCACGCTCATTCGCCATGCTGTGTTGTTCGGTGGAGAGCGTCACGCCAGTGACATCCGCACCATAATCGCGCGCCAGTGTCAGCCCCATCCCGCCCCAGCCACAGCCGATGTCCAGCACCCGCATCCCCGGCTCGATCAGGAGCTTGCGGGCGATATGGTGTTTCTTGGCCTGCTGCGCGTCCTCGAGGCTCATCTCGGGGTCAAGGAAATAGGCGCAGGAATATTGCCGGTCCTCGTCGAGGAAGAGATCATAAAGCTCGCCCGAGAGGTCGTAGTGATGCGCCACATTCTGACGCGCGCGATGCGCGGGATTGTACTGCTGGAGCCAGCGCATGGCGTTGCGCGCCTTGACCAGCGGCCTGCGGAACCAGGGCTGCCCCTGGGCCTCGATATTGGCAATTGCCAGCTCCAGAAATCCACGCAGATCGTCGCCCTCGATGATCATGCGACCATCCATATACGCCTCGCCCACGGCCATGTCGGGGTTGAGGATGATCCTGCGCGGCAGGCTCTCGTCTTGCAGCGTGATGGCCACCGACGGACCCTTGGAGGGATCGCCGTGGCGCAGCGTTTCACCGCTGGCCAGGGTCACACTCAGTTGGCCCTGATGGATCAGGTGGCCGAGAAAAATATCGAAAACGCGGGTCCACATCGCTTTCCCCCCTCTTCAAATTCACAGCCGAAGAGCGCGGCATCCCGTCCCCAAGGCGCGGATTGCGCAGCGCTTTCGACATGTCGGCGGGTATCATGGCGCAGTTTGGCGCAAAAAGTAAACGGTTTTGGCATCTGTTGGCGGGGCTTTGCGCAGGGGCGGGCCTTGACTTTGGCCGCGCGGCCATGTGTATCGGCCCGGCACGCAAACGAACATGCAATTTCAGGCCCCGAGGGGGCGCGGAGACGCCAACATGCACGCATATCGCAGCCATACCTGCGCCGATCTCAACAAGGGCAATGTGGGCGACACCGTGCGTCTGGCCGGTTGGGTGCATCGCATTCGCGACCATGGTGGCATTCTGTTCATCGATCTGCGCGATCACTATGGCATCACGCAGGTGCTGTGCGATCCCGACAGCCCGGTCTTTGCCGAGATGGAAAAGGTGCGCAGCGAGTGGTGCATCCGCATCGACGGCAACGTGAAGGCACGCGATCCCGAACTGGTGAATACGAAAATCCCGACCGGCGAAGTCGAGGTTTTCGTCCGCGATCTGGAGGTGCTGGGGGCGGCCGGTGAGCTGCCCTTGCTGGTCTTCGGCGATCAGGAATATCCCGAGGAGACGCGGCTTCGCTACCGGTACCTGGACCTGCGCCGCGAGGCGATGCAGCGCAACATGGTGCTGCGCTCGGACGTGGTGGCCAGCATTCGCCGCCGCATGTGGGATCAGAAGTTCCGCGAATACCAGACGCCGGTGATCACCGCTTCCAGCCCCGAAGGCGCGCGCGATTTCCTGGTGCCCAGCCGTCTGCATCCGGGCAAGTTCTATGCGCTCCCGCAGGCGCCGCAGCAGTTCAAGCAGCTGATCATGGTCAGCGGTTTCGACAAGTATTTCCAGATCGCGCCCTGCTTTCGCGACGAGGACCCGCGCGCCGACCGTTCGCCCACAGATTTCTATCAGCTCGATATGGAGATGAGCTTTGTCGAGCAGCAGGACGTGTTCGACGCCATCGAGCCGGTGCTGAAGGGCATTTTCGAGGAGTTCGGCGGGGGCCGCAGCGTCGATCAGGACTGGCCGCAGATTTCCTATGCCGATGCGGCGCTGTGGTATGGGACGGACAAGCCGGACCTGCGCAACCCGTTGAAAATGCAAGTGGTGTCCGAGCATTTCGCCGGGTCGGGCTTTGCCATTTTCGCCAGGCTTCTGGAGCAGGAGGGCACCCAGATCCGCGCCATTCCGGCCCCGGGAGGCGGGAGCCGCAAGTTCTGTGACCGGATGAATGCGTTCGCGCAGAAAGAGGGCCTGCCGGGGATGGGGTATATCTTCTGGCGTGACCAGGGCGACGGAATGGAAGCCGCGGGGCCACTGGCCAAGAACATCGGGCCTGAGCGCACCGAGGCGATCCGCCAGCAGCTGGGGCTGGGCGTGGGCGATGCGGCGTTTTTCCTGGGCGGCAAGCCTCGCGCGTTCGAGACCGTCGCGGGCAAGGCGCGCAATGTGATTGGCGAGGAACTGAACCTGACCGAGAAAGACCGGTTCGCCTTTGCCTGGATCGTGGATTTCCCGATCTATGAGCGCGACGAAGAGACCGGCGCGGTTGATTTCGAACACAACCCTTTCTCGATGCCCCAGGGGGGTATGGTCGCACTTGAGGGTGACCCGCTGGCGGTGCGCGGCTATCAGTATGACCTTGCCTGCAATGGCTATGAACTGGTCTCGGGGGCGATCCGGAACCACGTGCCGGAGGTGATGCTCAAGGCGTTCGAGATCGCGGGCTACGGCGAGGACGAGGTGAAGAAGCGCTTTGGCGGGCTTTACGGCGCGTTCCAATACGGCGCGCCGCCGCATGGGGGCTGTGCCGCGGGGATCGACCGGATCGTGATGCTACTGGCCGACACGGCCAACATCCGCGAGGTCATCATGTTCCCGATGAACCAGCGCGCCGAAGACCTAATGATGTCCGCGCCCAGTGAGCCGACGCCGGATCAGTTGATGGAGCTGGGGTTGAGGGTGATCCCGCAGGAGGGTTAGGGGGCGATTCCGATCAGCACCAAAGGAACGGCTGGAACGCCGCGCCCTTGGCGTATCAGGTTGTAGAGTTCGCCCTCGTAGTAGCCTGGCCCAGAAGACATTTGCGCCTGCAGTTCTTTCATGGGTAGTATTTCAATACCGAGATCGACCACATCCTGCACGAAAAAAGCCATATGTTTGACGAAAAGGTCAAAGGCGACGAAAGCGTATTTTCCCAATTGAACTTCTACTGCGACGCGCTCCTTAACGAAGTCGGTCTGGTTGTAAGAAAAAAAGGCCTCTGCGCCCGATGCCTCGATTTCCTCTTTTTGCATTTCGGGCGGCAGAGCCATGGTCTTGCGGATGAGTTTGGCATCCTTTGTGACCCAATAGGAGGTACGAGATTCGTGCCATCCTCGTTCCTCAAATTCTGCACCTAAGGCTTTGTTCATCTCTTTGGGTGAAAACAATTGGCGGCCTTGCATCCGAACTTCTTTGGAAATCTTCTTGTCGAGGGCGTTCGCATCAACTGACCGCACGGCTTCTTGTATCTCCTCCCAGAGTCTCGGTTTGTGTACGAGGAGGTATTCCAGACCATTCAGGTGCGAATAGGTTTCAACGATTCGCATCAATGACCACCTTTTGGCAAACCCGGATCATAGACAGGCTTGTTCATCGGCCTGGTTTTCAACGTGCCGTTCTGCAAGGCCTTGATCCGCTGGCGTGCGATGGAGGTGTATTCGGCCGAAATATCGCAGCCAAACCCACGGCGTCCATGTTTAAGCGCGGCGACGATACTGCTTCCGACACCGACATAGGGATCAAGCACGCAATCGCCTTCATTTGTCATGGCAAGAACAAGCCTTTCGACCAGTTCAACAGGGAATTGGCATGGGTGCGCGGTCTTTTCGACATGGTTGCTTTTGACATTGGGTATTTCCCACACGTCTGACGGGTTTTTGCCGAGCGGATTGCCCGAAAGACGTCCGGCATTTGGACCCTTGAAATGCTTTTTTCCTGGATATTTTGAAGGGACGCGAATTGGGTCAAGATTGAAGACATAGTCTTCTCCCTTGGTAAACCATAGAATGGTTTCATGACGGCCCGAAAGCCGTTTGGTGCAATGAAGCCCATGGCCGAAGTGCCAGACGATCCGATTGCGCAGTTTCAATCCGAGAGAGCGAAAGATCGGGTATAGCAAAATATCGAGCGGAAAAACCTCACCGTTATCGACATGGTTTCCCACCTGCCAGCAAATTGACCCATCATCGGCGAGAAGGCGAACGCATTCTGCAATAATCTCTCTTTGGTTTTCCAGATAGCCTTCCAGACTCTGACGTTTCTCGTAAGACTTGCCGATGTTATAGGGCGGTGAAGTTACAATGAGTCGACAACTGTTATCCGAAAATCGCTTGGTGAATTTCAGATTATCCGCTGTCGCGAGGCCATAGTCCAAATCTGGCTTTGGAAAGAGTACGGTCCCACTCATGTCGTTCATTTCGATCTTTCCAATATGCCATTTGTAGTGTGTGTGCCCGTTTTTTCATCAACATCCTGTCTGAAAGCAGGCAACAAGTCACGCGGATATTTTTGGGAACATTATATGAACAAAATCGGTTAATCAATCGTTCACAGTGTCGGGTCGGACCCCGCCCGCACCAGCTGCGTGAGGTCCGACAAGCGGTCTATTTGTCGGCCGCCTGCGTCGAAGTTCGACGGATCGAGCCAAAGCCTGAACGCCTCGGACAGGGCGGGCCATTCGCTGTCGATCACGCCGAACCAGGCGGTGTCGCGGTTGCGGTTCTTGACCACCGTGGCCTGTCTGAAGATGCCCTCATAGGTGAATCCCAGGCGCTGAGCGGCGCGTCGGGACGGGCGGTTGAGCGCGTCGCATTTCCATTCATAGCGCCGATAGCCTGCCTCGAAGGCCCAACGCATCATGAGCACCAGCGCTTCGGTTGCGGCGCGGGTCTGTTGCAGGGCCGGGGCCATGGCAATGAAACCGACCTCGATGGAGCCGGACGCGGGTTTGATCCGCAGATAGGAGGCGAAGCCGCCCGTCTGACCGGTTTCCTTGTCGGTGATCGCAAGGAAAAGCGGGTCGCCCGGTGCGGTGGCGTCCTTCATCCAGCGGTGAAACTGCGCGGCCGAGGCAAAGGGGCCGACGGGCATGTAGTCCCACACCCAGTCATGCCCGTCATAGGCGCGAAACAGAAGGGCCGCGTGGGCCTCGGCGTCGAGCGCCTCGAGCCGGGCATAGCGCCCGTCAAGCACCAGCGACCGGTCGGGCGCGCATGGTGGCGTCCAGCCCGGCACAATCGGGCCTCGTGGGCGTGGTTCGGTCATGAAAGCTCCCCCTGCTCGAGGCGAGCATAGGCGCAAGCCGGGGCGCGGCAAAGCCCCGATATCAGAGCGTCAGGCCGGGGTTTGGACCAAGCTCGACGCCGGGAAAGACACGGGCTTCAAGCGCTTGGCGGTCGAGCCCGAAGAGCGCGTGGCCCAGCCAGCCCAGATGGGCGCGCAGGTCGCGGGTGGGGGCAAGGTCGCGGCGCGCATAGAGGTCGGCCTCGGCGAGGCCCGGCCAGTCGCCCAGCACCCGCCCGCCTCGGACCGCGCCGCCTGCCAGAACCATCGCGCCGCCGGTGCCATGATCCGTCCCGCCCGAGCCGTTGAGGCGCGCCGTGCGGCCGAACTCGGTCACGGCCACCACAGTGGTCAGAGCCCAGACCGGCCCCAGGCTCTCGTGCAGTGTCCGGATCGTGTTGGTGAGCCGTGAGAGCGCGTTGGCAAAGCCGCGATGCTGGTTGCGATGCGTGTCCCAGCCGTTGAGCGAAAAGGCCGCGATGCGGGTATCTTCGCGCAGGCGTTCAGCCGCGAAACGCGCGATCGTGTCGGGAAGATCGCCCTTGCGCGCGGCCTGCACGCTCTGGGCCATGGCGTTCATCATGTCGCCGCCCGTGATGTCCCCGGGTGGTGAGCGGAGGTCGGTCTGGCTGAGGTCGATGGCCTCGAGCGTGGCGTCCCGAAACAACGGGTCGTCGTGCATGACCCGTTCGAGCAGGAGCCGCGCCTGCGGGCTGAGTGTCAGCGCCGCATCGGGAGCCCAGTTTGCAAATGGTGCGTCGCCGCGTGCCAGCAGCATGTCCGACCGGCCCACCGCATAGGCGGTCTCCCGGCTGGCTCCGGGGATCA